>Ga0123355_10020432_pt1 | contig 10575 bp, 10 predicted proteins | sample TergutEmb28metaG_3_FD_89872 | JGI IMG/M metagenome (GOLD analysis project Ga0123355, IMG submission 89872) | Embiratermes neotenicus P1 segment gut microbial communities from Petit-Saut dam, French Guiana - Emb289 P1 | ecosystem: Host-associated > Arthropoda: Insects > Digestive system > Gut ... | reverse complement strand
TTTGTTGCCAACCGCTTGCGCATCCTGACAGACGAGTTGCAGCATCTTACTGTACATGGCGGGGCGGCAGCCAATGCAGTCACAATATTTGGCAGCATTGTGGGGTTATATGTCGCGCATGTGATAATAAAAAACCTGCAACAGTTTGTAATGGGTAAGAATGGCATAGACGAAATGAAGATTATGCGCTACATCAAGCACAGCACCCTAAAAATAAAATGTGAAGTACGCTATAAGTACATCGAAAACTACGACGGCTTCCAAAAACGTATAGCCTTTGCACGCGAACATGCGGTATGGACAATGGTACACTCTATGGGCAGTGTAATCACACTTTTGCAGTTGCTTGTGGCATTTATAGCGGCTTCTATAGCACTGTGGGAGGTTAGCCCTGTTGTTGTTTTGGTCTTGTATATAACAAGTATACCGGCGGCAGTTTTGGCGTACTTCCAGCAAGACGAAACCTTCCGCGGCAGGGCAAAGTGGATAGAAGAAGCCAACCTAGCCTTCCATTATTACCACCAAATTGCAGGGCCGTACTGGATGGACGGCGTACAAGAATTGCGTCATTTTGCCTTGTTTGACTACCTAAAAGCCCGGTGGCGCACTTTTGCAGATGATTATCTAAGCAAGAAAAACAAAATAACAACTAAACATGTAAAATTTAATGCCGCCGCCGATTTTTTCCGCAGCGCTGTATATCTGGGCATTTTGTTACTTGCCGCATGGCAGATTTACCAAAACCCTGCGGTAGGCCTTGGCGCTTTTACACTGGTGTTTGCCTTAAGCGGCCAGTTGCAAGGGGTAACAGGCGAGATGTTCGTAGGCATTATGGTGCTGATGCAAAGTATCCCCTATATGCAAGAGTTTTTTTATCTAGAAAGCTTGGAGCGGGAAAGTAGCGATGCGGCAGCCATCACCAAGGGGGATATACATTTTAGTAACGTAGTATTCGAATACCCAAATACAGATGTAAGTGTACTAAAAGGCATTACCGTTTCTATTAAAGACGGCGAAAAAATAGCCATCGTTGGCGAAAACGGCAGCGGCAAATCTACATTTATAAGCTTATTATGCGGCATGTTTGAGCCCAAAAGCGGCGAAATAAAAATAGGCGGTACTACCCCAGTAGCCGCCCGCAATGCTATTTCTGTAGTGTTTCAAGACTTCGCACGATACGAAGCCACCCTACGCGAAAATATAATAGTATCCGACAAAGCCCGCAACGCCTCGGATGCAGAAATTATGGACCTACTTCACAAAATAAATGTAAACGACGTTGTAGAAGACCAACCAAACAGCCTAGACGAGATTGTAGGTTCTTTTACCGAAAATTCAGACAGTCATAGCCGCAACCTCTCTGGCGGGCAATGGCAAAAGATATCTATAGCCCGCGCCGCTTACCGTCACAGCGCCAAAATCATGATACTAGACGAGCTAACATCGGCCCTGGACCCACTTGCAGAGGCAGAGCTTTACCGTAACTTCGCCACCCTAACCCATGACAGGACAACCATATTAATATCCCACCGCCTAGGCATAACCGCTATGGTAGACCGCATACTGGTATTTAAAGACGGGCAAATAATAGAAGATGGGTCCCACAAGACACTAATGGACCAAGGCGGACATTATGCAACAATGTATCGTGCCCAAGCAAAATGGTACCAGTAAGAGGCACTATAGCTTAAACAACTTTACCGCATTGTTGTAAAACACGTCTTGGTATGTCTCTGGCGGTACAATTTTTTTACAAAACTCTATATAGGCTTTTAGGGGGACCAGTGGCCAGTCTGTGCCAAAGAGTACTTTCTCGTAGGCGTTGAGATATGACAAGCCCAGTGTATAGTGGTGCATAACATGCGGCCTTGCCTCTGTGGCAGCAATATGGGCGGTATCGCCGGCTTGCAAGCCGGATATATCCAGGTATACGTTACGGTTTTTGTATGCTACTTCACAAGCATCCATAATCCATGGGTCGCCCATATGGCATAGCATGAAGTTTACGTCTCTAAAATTTACGGCCAACCGGTCGGCAGCCAGTGGGTGTGAGTACTCTAGTAAAGCTGTTTCTGCATATGTGTCGCCGGTGTGTATGGCTACGGTAAGGCCGTGCTCTGCCGCCAGTTTGTACACGGGGGTATATACCGGGTCATTGATATTAAAATGATAGTACCCGGCGTAGATTTTAAAACCTACTATCCTACTTTCTGTGGCATTGGCCTTTAGTAAGTTGGCAAAAGCCGCAACTTTGCTATCACATATGGTGTGGGGGTTTACGCCCATACACACATGCATTGTTGGCGGACAGTCTCCGTGCAAGGGCAAACCGGGTGTAGCGGCGGCTATGCTACCTGGCTTAAACGGCGGGTTGGCATGCATAAATGCCGGTGCTGTGCTGTCTGGAAACGCGCCAGGCGATGCTTCAACCAAGCCCATGCAAACAGATGCCACTATGCCGCTTTCGGCCTGCTCTTTTACCATGCCATTATAAGAAAAATCTACACCAGAAGTCTCTGCCGCACCATGGAATGCCAGTACATTAGAAAAATGCGTATGCGCGTCTATTATTTTCATCTCACTTATTGCCTCCTTTGTTGGCTGTACATTGTAAAAATTACAACCTCTGGCCGTGCAAATATACGCGGGATTGTATAATAAACCCCAATACCAGAACTAGTAAACACAGCAGTCCCATCAGCAGAATACGCAAAGCCCCTAGAAAAACGAGTCCCATAGTCGGTTATGCTGCCGCGTAACAAGTACATAGCAAAGCCAAAAAACGTGATTTGCCCGGCATGTGTATGGCCAGAAAGGATTAAATCAACCCCCATTGTAGGCTGCACCATAGCAACATCTGGGTTGTGAGAAACAAGCAGTACAAAATCGCCCGGGTATGCACCTGCGATGGCTTGGCTTATATTTGGGTTTCTGTTCCATTTATCTTGCACACCAGCCAAATAAAAGCCTTCGTGTATACGTATACCGCTGTTGTCTAGGGGTGTAATACCATACTGTAGCTTGGCATTAAAAAGCCGTATATAGTCATCATGATTGCCTTCTACCCCCAAAATACCATCTGAGGTTTGTATCTGCGATATCTCCCTTATAGTCCCCTGATAGTGCGAGTCTCGCATAGCAAAGTCTCCGCCCAATAGCAGTATATCTATATTTTTCTCGTTAAGCGTTGCAGCTACGGCCTTCATAGTTTCATCTGCAATTACATGCATATCTGTCATAAATGCAATGCGGTAGCCGTCTAGCGCCGCCGGCCAGTTATAACAATGGAATTCTACTTCAACGAAGCGGATATTTTTATCCAATGTAAGACCATGTGCGATGTGTATCATTGGTAGGACGGTAATAATCATACCTGCTACAACAACTGGTCTTAGCTTTTTAGATATAGTTTTATGTTTATCAAGGCATGCAGCCAACAATGTCCCAATCCCGCCACACGCCAATGTAAAGAAGATTAATGCATATGTATAGCAAGTTGTTTTTAACTTGTCTTCGCTTGCCACACGCCGCTTAATAATAACGTACAAGGAGTATGTCAAAATATTTATCAACACGAAGAAAATTAGGAATGACTCTAATATGCCAATACGAAGAATCCAATTTACCACAAATCTTAGTAGAAACATCTATAGTACGTACCTCCAAAAACCTTTATCGGTATCATCAAAACTCAATTGTAGGATCCTCCTGATTTTGCACGCAGCCTTGGACTTCTTCAAACTCCTTAATCCATTCAGCCAGCTTGCATCATACGTCACTACGTCCATAGTACGCATCACATAACCCCTTTAAATGTTTTCCTATATGCTTCGTTTGAAAATATTTACGATTTCGATTTTATTTTCAATAATCTGTCCGTCCTGCAAATCCTCGCTGAAAACGTAATCGCAATCGTTTAAAACCGCGGCGGCAAGAATAAGGCTGTCGTAATACGAATAGCCATAAACTTCTCTCAAGTCAAGTGCTTTTTGCACTGCTTCATGGGTGATTATACTTGCCGTGCAACGGTCATTTATGGCGGTGATAACTTGCTTAACCTCATCTATTGGCATTTTCAATTTTTTAATCATAACATTGCTTACTTCATTAAAAACTTGTGTACTGGTATAGCATTCGTATTTTTCAATCGCATTCAAAGCAATATTACGCTTGTCCTGCTCGCCTTTGCTTTGCGTGTACACGAATACGTTTGTGTCGAGGAAAACTTTACCGCTCATTGGCTTCCTCCCTGTCGAAAACGTATCCCTCCGTGTCAACGGCAAAATAAGGGAACGGTGCTTTTTCCTCTTTTTCTGTTTTATCCGCCAACACAATCACTTTAATTTTTCGCGGCATTATCTTTGCGTAAATATCAGGAATACGGATAAACCCGTCTTGTGCCGTAGCTTGAAATTCAAATGCTTGTTTCATTGCGTTACCTCCAATTTAGCCAGTGCTGTTTGCCTTTCGTGAGAATACACTTATTTTATGAAGAAACAAACATCTAAAATAATATTCCCCTTTTCATCAGGCGTTGTAAAACGCGGGCAGACATAACGCTCAAAACACAAAGGCAATTGTGGGTCAAATTCAAACCCTTCGTTAATCAGCCTCTCCACGCATTGATTATAGTTACCATATAGCTCATTTTCTTTCCCATATACCCAACAAACCCCATGTTCACCTTTAGCAAAATCTACGTACCCAAAGCCTTCAGGGACATCCGTATTTTCTGGCGTTAGCATCCCTATCCAATATTCTATAGGGTTTTCTTCTGTACTGTTTCCTCTTAATAAGCCGATATATGCATCGCCGTCTTCATAAGAATCATTGGCATTTTTGTCAATTTGTTTCGTGATAATATCAAACCAATCATTTTTAAACCACTCCCCCCACATTTCACCATACCCATGTGCAGAGTCGCCGTATTTCTTCCCAATAAACCTTAAGGCTGGAACGCTTTGGCTATATGTTTTTATGATTTCTCTCACACTTCTGCTCCCTTCTGTTTCTGAAGAAAATGATTACACTATTATGAATAAAACAACTCTAAGTTGTAAAAACCCCAAAATCTCCAACATCAGGTATGTGGTATTCACACCCATGTCACACTACAATATCAGCATGAATAGGAGTGAAAGTGTGAAACATCCGCGAAGCGGATTTTCATACCAACCTATTTGTTCCGCCGACGAAGGAGGCATGAATTAAAAAATGGACATTAAAAAAATCGGCATCAATATTGCCATCATCAGAAAAAACAAGGGCTACACCCAAGAAACATTAGCCGAGCAATTAAACATCTCCCCCCAAGCAATAAGCAAATGGGAAACAGGCACAGGCTTGCCTGAGACATCCATGCTAATTACCCTGGCAGAATTATGGAGCATCTCAATTGACAGCATTCTGCGCCCGTCAGCGAACGAGTTTGACAAAATTGTCGAAACAATTATTTATAAAGGCGTAACGTTTGAAGTTGTTTCGCGCCCGTATTTCATATGGGTGGGCAAACTTTCCTATGCACCCAAGGGTGAAGGTGAGCCGGATATCGGCAAAGTTATCAACGAGTACAAAGTGCTTGCCAGCGTACCGAAAAATGGATGCCTAAATCAAGACTGGACAGCGGCCATTAGCATGAATTATTGGTACAACTATAAAAACGAAATTTCGCTGGGCTGGATGATGGCGCAAGAAACAGATACTTCTACCCAAGACCAACGGTACGACAACTACCCCGTACCTGCGTCTCTATATATCCGCGCGCAAAACGATGAGCAAACAAAACGTGCCACAGGCGAAATGCACTTGGAAGTATTCCAACTGTTCGGGCTGATACAAGATGCCATGAAAGAACATGGTTACACAGAAAATTATGGCCCAGCTCAAGAGTTTGAATACTACGGCCCAAACGGTGCGGCATATGCGTATGTGCCCGCAAAAAAGGTATAGGTGAAATATAATTTATGATTGTGTCACCATCACTTGCCAGTTTACGCCAAAACGGTCAACAACAGAGCCGTAAAGCCCCGACCAAAATGTTGTGGATAGGGGTTCTTCCACTTTGCCGCCCACGGATAGTTTATTAAAAATCGCAACAACTTCGTCTTCTGTGTCATAATTGAGCATGTATGAGAAATGCCCAAAAGGTAGCGGTGTTTCCGCACCGTCGGTTAGCGACATTTTCACGCCGCAAATCATCACTTCCGAGTACATGACAAAATTTGGCGGCAATTCGTCCATGCCGCTATCCGGTGGTGCGTCTTTGGCATAATTTATTACTTCCAGTTCTGCGCCAAATACATCTTTGTAAAATGCAATGGCCTCATCGCAGTTTCCGTTAAAATGAATGGTTGGGATAAGCATAAAATTCTCCTATCTGAACTCGTATTTTATGAACATGGCTATTTTATCATAACTGGGGGTTGTTTTCTATTGAAGTTTCTTGACATAAATAAACCCCATCCGCACAGCGCAGATGGGGTTTATCTTTAGTTTGACGCAACCTTTTATTTTGGTTGCGCTTCTTGTTTCTTACCTTGAGTTATTATCCTTTGGATACTCTTGTCAGATAAAAAGTACTGCCCGGCCAAGTCGTTAACGTGCCGGCCTGTTTTATATTGGGCGTATATTTCTTCGTTACGTTCTTTTGTTTCGGTTTTAGAGCGGGTACTCTCGCCCCAGCTCTTGCGATTTTTATGATTCCTGGGGATATAGATATACGCACCATCTACATATTGTTCGACCAACGCAAGGACATCCTTAGGAAGGACATCCCGCGCGTTTACATAGCGCATTTTGCCCCTCCTAGTTGTTTTTTAGGAATGAGCAAAGGCTATTGGGTTTATTTATTTATATGCGCAATAGCCTCTGCTATGCGCTTGTTGCTGGAGTAGTCAAAACGTGTTCCCTCCTTCAAATGGGGGCGCTGCCCCCAAACCCCCGCCGCTTCGCGGGGAGTTAATCCCCGCTTCGCTTCCTCACTTACCCCTTCGGGGTTTTGTTGCGGTCGCTTGCCCTAGCTTTGCGAGATTTGTGTTCCCCTTTGGGGTGATTGTTGCTTCGGGATTATAACCTTTGGCAAAATTATTCACAAGGTTATTCATAAAATCTCCACTATTTACAAATGTGTGTTATTATGTTTTTGGAAAAGACATAATATTTACTAAAGTTGAAAGGGGATTGTTATGAAAAAATGCACGGGATTTATTAAATCTCAGAAATGCCTGGTTGTGGCCCTGGTACTAATTGTGCTGGGGAGTTTTTTGGCTGGTATGTTTAATACATCGTTTTATTCGGTAAATGTGTCGCGTATTTCTTTTGAAACAGAGCGTGGTACGCTTACTGGGCTCTTGTACATGCCGCGGGGGGCTGGGGCCAACGACCCTAGGCCGGTGTTGGTAACAACTCATGGTTTCCTTAACACTAGCGAGATGCAGGATTCGTTGTCTATTGAAATGTCCAGGCGTGGCTACATTGTGCTTGCGCTTGACATGTACGACCATGGTAACTCGCGCTGGGCAGAGGATATTGCTGTGGGTGGGCATTTTGGTACGTTTTGGATACATGCGCAGTTTGACGCGGTGCAATACATGTTCCAGCAACCGTTTACATTAAGGGATGCCAACGGCAATGGTGTTATTGCCGTTAGTGGGCACTCTATGGGTGGATTCTCTAGTATTGTGGCAGTGTTTATGGACGAGATGCGCTTCCTTCAAACTGGGTACCGCATGATTCATTCTGCTATTTCTGTTGGGGCCGACCTTTCGCATGCCCAGGCTGTGGCACCTCTTAGCCAATTATTGGCCGCAATGGGCAGCCGCAATGTTGGTATAGTGGCCGGGTTGTATGACGAATTTTTCTTTAACGCACCAGAAGCCACTGCCGCTGCAGGTGGTACTGTCATACGGTCGGATTGGACAGCTACACCTGTTGGCAGGCAGTTTATGGGTCAAGACCCTGCCGATACGGCACAAATAAGCGGTTGGCGCATTGCCGAGTCTGGCGAGTTTGTTGTGGGTGAAAATGTTGTTAGGGGCTCACAAATGGGCCGCAGGATTATTTACACCCCAGCAGAAATACACCCTTGGAATCATTTTTCTTCCACAACTACACGCCACCTGCTTGGCTTTTTTAGAGTTTTAGAGCCATATGCGTCCCCCGCACAAAGGGAGGCCGCCGGGGATTTACTAACCAACCAAAACCAGATATGGCAGTGGAAAGTTGTGTTTAATTTTATCACGCTTATTGGGTATTTCTTACTGGTTGTGCCTGTTATGAGTTTACTATTAAAGCTTCCTTTCCTAAAACTGGCTGTAACAGAAAAACACAAGCCAGTACCCATTGGCGACAAGGGTCATCACAAAGTGTTTTATTGGATTGTTATTGCGGTTTCGGCTTTGCTTCCAGCATATTTTATTCCAATGTTTATGGAGCGGCGTGTTAATGAGCTGGCAGTTTTTCGCAATGTGGTGCTGGTTATTGCGGCGATATGCTTTGTTACGGGGGTTTGCTTTTATGTACTACATCACACCAGAGGCAAATGCGAAAAGTGCCGTATATGGGGGGCTGGTGGTATAATTGTTGCGGCTATACTGGCAGTAACGGCGCTTCTTAGCAACATTTCTGGCAGTATTATGAACCTCTCCGGTTTTTTTGTGGCACCATCTGTTAATACAATTGGCTACTGGGCCATAATGTCTGGTATTATTGCCGCCGCTATGCTTACGTTTATATATTTCCTAAGCAAGAAGCACATAGGAGCAGGGCCTGGCAGTTATGGGCTTAAAGTCCAGCCGGATGCTGTTGCGGCAAGTTTGGTCACGGCTTTTTTCGGGATTATTTTAGTGTATGTACTTTTGTTTATAATGCAGGCTATATTTGTTGTAGACGGGCGCGTTTGGACATTGGGCATCCGTACGTTTACGCTTGAGCATGTGCTGGTGTTTTTCCGATATGCGCCGTTTTTCTTAATATTTTATTTCTTTAATACCATTGCTGTATTAGCCAACACCAATGGGCGCAAATGGGGAAATATTATCGCCATATTGCTAAATGTTGGCGGGATTGTACTGTGGGTTGGTATCCAGTACATTTTACTGTTTGCTACGGGCACGGCCTGGTACCCAACTATGGCGCTTAACACAATATTGCTGTTTGCGCTAATACCCTGCCTGGCCATTGCAGCTATATATGCACGCAAGCTTTACGAGAAGACCAACAATGTCTTCCTTGCAGCGTTTACCAACACGATATTTTTTACAATGATAGTCATTGCCAACACTGCTGTGTTTTGGAACATGAGGTAACATAGCGAGTTAATTAAAACAGTCCAGCCTAATCCGTAAAGTGCGGATGCGTCAACACTTCCCTATCGGGGCTGTGGGTGACAGGCTGGACTGTTTGCTGTTATATTGTTTATCAGTAAAGTAATCAAGGAGACAAAACCATGCAAATAACTACCCGTGCAGTTAACCAAATAATAGATAAAATAAAAAAGATGCCCAAATATAAAGACGTAGAAATACCTATCGACACAATACAATCACTGATAGAACATTCTGGCCCTGTTTCTAAAAACACGAATGACTTGGAAAAAAGGATACGAGAGAAAATACATAATATTACAGCGCTATACCTAGGTGATATTGATTATAAAAACGCAACCAACGAGTTTAGACAAATAAAAAATGACCAAGATGCGTTACGGAAATTTGCGCAACATGGTCTAAGCTTTCACGCATCAACAAAAGAACGGGGGCACAACTTAGAAAGCCTTTACCAATGTCTATTTAGTAAAATAGGCAAATGCAAAACCATTGCAGATTTGGCATGCGGCTTACACCCTTTGGGGCTGCCATTTATGGGCTTGCCTTTGGACACCGGATACTATGCATATGATTTAAACAAAGCCCGTGTAGATTTTTTACACATCTTTATTACAGAGCTAGGATACTCTGGTGGGTGCTTTCATCAAGATATACTTGTTAATCCGCCTTCTATTACATTTGATGTGGCGTTCTTTTTTAAAGAAGCGCACCGTTTTGAGAAGCGCCAACCTGGGATTATGGCTATGTTTTTGGATAGCATAAAAGCATCAAAAATCGTAGTGTCTTTGCCGCTGCAAAGTTTAGGCACAAGTAGCGAACTATCACCCAAATATGAGAAAACCCTACACGAATACACAGCCAGACATGCATGGTCTTTTGACAGCTTTACGCATGGCAACGAAGTGTTTTATATAATTGATAAGGGATAATGAAGTTTGTATATACTACTTATGATATGGCTCGTTGCTGTTGATGCGAAAGGCACGGTACACCTGCTCTGCCAGTATTACGCGCATAAGCTGATGCGGGAATGTCATTAGCGAAAAAGACATCTTAAAGTCTGCTTTCGCTAACACTCTTGGGCACAGCCCCAAAGAGCCGCCTACTATAAAATATATATGGCTGTAGCCATCGACAGATAGCTTAGCTATTTTTTTTGCAAAACTTACACTGTCCATTTGCACGCCGGCGATTGCCGTTGCAATTATATAGCCGTTTTCTTTGATACATTTTAGTATCCGCTCGCCTT
>Ga0123355_10020431_pt1 | contig 10575 bp, 5 predicted proteins | sample TergutEmb28metaG_3_FD_89872 | JGI IMG/M metagenome (GOLD analysis project Ga0123355, IMG submission 89872) | Embiratermes neotenicus P1 segment gut microbial communities from Petit-Saut dam, French Guiana - Emb289 P1 | ecosystem: Host-associated > Arthropoda: Insects > Digestive system > Gut ... | reverse complement strand
TTCATTATTTAATGCTCAACATGTTTCGGATGTTAATACATCCATCCTCAGGAGCTTGCGACTTATTTGTTGAGTTATTTCATGGGTTGTATTGCTCTGGTTCGATGTGTGTTGGTGTTACGTAGTGTTTTGGCTGGCGTGGTGTGGTATCCGTATGCAGGCTGAGGCACTAGTGCAACACCAACACACATCGAACCAGAGAAATACAACCCATGAAATAACTCAACAAATAAGTCGCAAGCTCCTGAGGATGGATGTATTAACATCCGAAATATGTTGAGCATTAAATAATGAAATAATAAAACAAGTGACATGAAATTGGTTCTCACTTTATTCAGAGCTAAGATTTTTAAATTTTATTTTGCTCTACGTCGGTAAGTATCTGTTTCGGAGTCCTATTAAATTCCAAGGCATGGTTTTTATATAGTTGGGAAATCTCTTAGATAACAGAACAAACTTCTAGACACCTAAATGATTTAGAGGTGTTTATTTTTTCATATACTCTGAAATTTTATTTCAAATTTGGTCGCTTGAGTTACTGTCCTGCCGCCTTAAGCACCTTAAAATACAACTGCTGTTCGCGCAAAAGAAGTTGTTTTTCTTTGCTTTAAAGGACAGTTATTAAACAGAATTCGTTCTCACGTCATGAAATCTGTAGGAACAAAAAAAAAAAAAGCATAACCAGTCTCCGATCTGACGTTAGAATTTTTCGTGTCAGAACACCATTTGGCTTATTAATGATAGACCGAAGCACGAACTTTCGAACTCACGGTATGAATTAAAATTACCCCTTCCAAATTCCGCGCTGTAGTCGTGGGTGCTTCGAAATACCTACTTCTTTCCCACAGAGTTATGTCAGAAACGTGTCAAGGAAACCTTGTAGGTGCTACTTCCCAGTGCCAATATTTTGGCAACTAAAATTATAAAAGTTATTAACGTTATTCAGTGTTAATATTTCTTTGGTGACCAAGATTCCCATCAAACTTATTTGGCCCAGGGTACTAAGCAATTTCAACAAAACAGCGCAGTCCCTCGCCTTTCCAACTTCCAATAACTCTGTGAGGAAATGTGTCAACCCGAAGAAAAGTGTGTCAGTACAGCATTGAATGTGAGATGTTGATATATCGGTTATGTAGTGACCTGAACTGCTGAGGTGAAGAAGAAAACCAAAGATACCTTTTTTTTTTAATTCCTGACACTGTGGCTTATTAGTCAGGCTGCAAGTTTCAGAATGTGACGGAAGTTACGTATGAAACTACGAAAAAATCTGCTTTTATTTGAAAATATCCAAAGCCCTATGTGTGCTTACAAAAAACTATATTTCATCACTTAATACATAAGCGTAAATAAAAAAGCAAATTTCCTCTTACACTGCCATTTCCTATGCCGTCCGTACAAAGAGAAGTCCAAGATATTGCAGAATTTACTCTATACTTTTTCCAATACGTAAGGTCTCCAGTTCTTTTACAGAGAAGCAGTTTTTTTTTAAATCAGGTGTAAACAATTTCCTAATTTCAGTTTCCTTCCTTCTTAGAGTTCTTGTTTTCGTGCACTCCAGAATTAATAAAGAAGGCAATGTTATCATGGGGGAGAAACAGGTATTTCTGCTTATGATGTTTAGGCGTCTTGATTCGATTTAAGCTGAATTGAAACTGTTTCCTTCCCACACTAAATATAAAACATGTGCTTAGAAGAAGTTCGAGATTTGAGATATTCACGTTGGGACACGGCGTAGTGTTGTCTGGTAGATAGCAATAATATTTCAGAGGAACATGCTGCATTCATCATCAGAATAGATTAGCAATCTCCTCCTAAATTAATATACAAATATAGATTCATATTCTTGGTAACTGAGGCATTGAACTGGTTTTGACAAGAATACAAACATTTGCTGTATAAAGCCCTTTCGCATCTCAAAATGTTAGAAACGTTTCTCATTCCGTCACGGTAAGAAAATCCTGGCTTCTTATTACAAAGAGTTTTCTTGCAACAAGTTACAGCACTCCCTCCCTTCCCGCAAGGTTAAAGTATTTCTAAATGGAGTTTTCCTTTAGAGTTGCATTCGTCAAAGTGGTCTCCGAATTGCTGGTCCGTTCCTCGGACGTAACACATGCAGATTTCTATCTGCTGGATTATGTGATTTTACTGATTATTACAAACGAAGGACGACATACACAAACTATACCTAATGCATATATGTTTACAAAATTGTTCATATTTTCCATTGTAAGTAAAGGTTTTTACTTTGAATGTTACTTGAGTCATCAAATTGAGAAGAATGATATAGCGGATTGTGTGTGACGTGTGTGGCAGAGAAAAGATGCATACAGGGTTTTGGTGAGGAAACCTGAAGGAAAGAGACCACTTGGAAAACATAATCGGAGATGGGAGGATAATATTAAAATGTATGTTCAAGAAGTGGGGTGGAGGCATTGACTGAATTGTTCTGGTTTGGAATTAGGACTGGTGGCAGACGGTTGTGAATGCGGTATAAACCTCCCAGTTCCAAAACATGTAGAAAATTTCTTGACTAGTCGAGGATACATTAGCTTCTCAAGAAGGACTCTGCATCATGGGAATAGTTGTCTAACTCTGTTTTTGGTGCTTTATTTTGGGATTATCTGTATAGCCAAAACGTATGAACCAGTTCTGCATATTTACCACCGTGGAGGCGCAAATTGATTTATTAATGTGGGGGTGGCAAACAGCGAAACATCGGTGCACGTGGATTGCTTTTACCCTAAAACACGACTAGGTTTGCCTAGTAATCAGGCAAATTATGACGTACTGGTTTTTAATTATGAGACTGTTTATATGTTTCTTCTGTGTACTTGTGATTGCTAAGTTATGAACAGCCTTGTACCGATAAATGCAGAAAGACCGGAAGTATTATGTGGCTTGGTGTCAAGAAAGTCACTGAAAAGCCGTACTAGAAGAAAATTAATCTTATGTCATTCGTAAACAGCCAGCGGCAGTGATGTCCACACAGCGGACAAGGCTATGGTCTAGAAGACAAAATTACATAAAGAAAGGCAATGTTGATCTTGCGGTTAATTTATTAAGCACTGTGGCACAACACAGTGTACGGGTGTGGAGCATTCGTAACACCAACAATAGGTGGAAGTGAGTGGCCAGCTGCACTCTCCATTCGCAGGGGCACCTGAAGAATCTTTTTACCCTATCTTGATCGTAATTTCACCAGAAGGAAGATCGGGCATTGCCTACAAACTTCACTTTCTGTGTAACGAATGTAGTGTCTGTCGGTGCTTCCTCCATTTTCTGTTATTCTGCCTTACGTCTCCATACTTGAGAGGCGAAAGGACTCATTTGAAAAAATCTTAGTAACTCTCTAGCAACTGCCCTGAACAATACCAATCCTAGCACCGCCCACATTATCACAGGAATTTGCTGCCTACACTTCCAATTAAGACTCTTTGTATGTCTAAAACATGAAACCTTTATTGTCTGACGCCACCACTGTTTATCACTATGACGTGCACATAGTGCTACAAAGGCCACAGATACCGACGCTGCTAACTAGTATTTAAAACGGGTAACAGAATCTATCACGGCGTACGAACTACAACCATAGACCACTGGGAGTTGTAAGGTTCTCACTCTCGTGTGGATGAAAATATGTCTTCTGGTATATTACTCTATGCAGTGTAGTTATTTTTCATGTTTCTGAGAAACTTGATGTCCAAATTGGACTACCCTGCAAAGTTGCACAGCATGATCTTCCGAAACGCCGGTAACTTATAGCTAATCTACAAAGCCTTATATTCCAGAAAAGAGTCTCCTTTATATTCTACTTATTAGAGACAAGTAGGATACAAGATCCTTGGTTTGCGCAGTCCTGTTACTGAGGTACCGAAATATTTGCGTGTGTTTCAACGATCTTTCCAGCCCAAGACAAGCAGCTTTTTATGCTGAGCAGCTGAAGTGAGCCTATGTGGGCCGCAATATCCCAAATATGACAAAGAGAAAAAGCCGAGTGGCCTCAGTGACGCAATTGAAACTACTAAGTACTTGTGCGACAGCTGGCGGTGTCTCGGCGAAACTACAAACGCAAGGTTATCTGTTCTTGCAGGGATGTGGGGGCGGAGAGAAGGCAGTGGCGGTTACAGGGGTGGGGTGTCACCGCTGAAAACACGTAGATATACTGGCTTTTTACTCACAGAATATATTTATATGTTTTCATGTAACTATCAGTTAAGAAGCAAATATGTTGTTATTTAAAGAGCATGAATAATTCGGCCTTGGTAGTGGTAACTCAGTGCGTTTACTGTGGTATTCAAACGCAGATTTTAAATAGGCTTTTCCTGAATAAACTCTCAACAGTTACACATTCGTGAGCTGAAAAGCTAATTAATTTGCCACAATATTCTAGTCTTCCTTCTGGTTAAACGATTCGTCCTAATCTTGAAAGAAATGATACCTCCTACATGGGCGTTATTTATATGGCAGTGAGGTGAGGCTTGTGCACTGAGCATTGAGTTTAATATTTGGTAAAATAATCTAATTTCATGACAATTCCATAATGAAGCGGCTGATGAAGAGCTGTTTAAACTTAACTGTGGAACACGATCCATTTTTCATGGCGAATTTAGATTATTATATTCTTATAATGAAAGCCAACGAGATACACTATTTCTCAAATTTATTTGATAAAGCACTCTATATGTTTCGGACATGTTCACTGTCCATCATCAGGAGTATCTCAACACTGTATACACGCTATAGTTATTTGTCATTCTAGCGAGGTCATCCTGACCACGCTAGCAGACACCAACAGAACTAGAATGACAAATACCTGTTGCGTGCATACAGTGTTGAGATACTCCTGATGATGGACAGTGGACCTGTCCGAAACATGTACAGTACTTTATCAAATAAATCTGAGAAATAGTGCATCTCGTTGGTTTTTATTTTAAGAATATATCACGACGCACGTTCCTCTGCATGTCAAATTGACGAATTTAGAGTGTCTCACTACGAAATACGGCGTGCCGAAAAACTGAGTCTTTTTATTCTATAATAGTAGCCCATGTCTGGTTTACAGGGACAACATCTCGCTACTGACGTGCACAATCTGAAACAAAAATGTTCATGTTAACCACTAACCCTTGAAAGGGTAAAAATGTGGAAGTACTTTTCTACCTCACGCTCACCGATTGAAGAAAGAGCAGTTCTTTTCGAATGGTTTCAAGGGTTCGCCAGTTTTTCTCTCTGGTAAGAGCAACATGTAAACAAATTTTAATATAGAACGGCGGTGGAATAATTTTTCCACTGTACCCACCGCAAATCTCACATGGACTGACCTGACATGAAACCCGAATCTCCGCGGAGAAAGGTCGGCTACTTACATTCTTATCCAAGGCACGGCCATTTTTAAAGGCTAAATTGACCTGCAATACATTTAAAGATCCAATTCGCTCAGTGCTGTCAACACACTCCCTCTCAGTTTCTAATAGAGTCCGGTAATGGCTGCATAGGTAAGACTCTTCATTTTACGAATCCACGTAAAGAAGCATAAAAGCACTCAGTAAGCAGAACGTAGAATCTGATTATGTCAAACATCGCGATACGAAATGTAACAATTAGGCCTCGAAGGCTTTAAAGTATCATTGGAAGGAATAGGAAAGGTTGGTAATTCGGTTGACATGACAATGTGTAGAGGGGTAAACAATAGACTGGTCTTGCTCTGATGTGACACAGTTTCTCGGAATTTGCACGGAAAGGCCGAGCAAAAGTATCAAAGTCAGCAGTCACGCTAGAGAAGCCTTCCCGCCACTGTGCGGCCCGCCTGCTTGCCAGTTCTGTCCGCGATTTTAAATTGACTCACCTGTCCTTCCGTCTCACACTCTGCTCCAATTCTCCCTCTTTCACTTCCGGCCGTAAGAACAAATCGGTACATTGGAATGATGATCCGTGTCCCTGTGGTGATCCAACGGAAATAGGCTGGCGATCTTATTCTTACACTCAGCAGGGGTGCCACACATTTCGCCGTCCGTAACGGCGCGCGGTCTAGATCAGCGATATTTCAGTTGGCAGTTGTGCCACTTACAGTTACATTGCATCGGTGTAACATAAGATAAACGGCTCCAACATCTACATGAAGAGCAGCATGACAGTTTGAACACATTGTCATATATTATTAGGATGATTACGTCAAGGAGGTTGAGATGGGCGGTACAATTAGAATGTGTGCTTTAGTGAGAAATGTTTGCATATCTTCTCGGGAAAATCTGAAGTGAAGAGACAACTTGGCAGCCTTAGGCGTGGATCAAAGCGTAATATGAACATGGACCTTAAAGGCAAAGGGTGTGATGTTGGAGACTGGAGTCATATGGTTCAGGATAGGGGACATTGGTGTATAAATGGTAATAAACGTTCCGGTTACACACAAGGTGGAGAAATTCGTAACCAACTAAGTGACTTTCAGCTTGTCAAATATGAATATGTTCCATGAAGGTAACTTACAATGGACTGTACCTTATAACCGAGACTACAGCCTAATGATGTTACAAAAAACGGGTCTCTGTTTTATTACATAAACCTATTGTATACGATTTTGTTCTTTTAGAGGCCTCTTTTCGGCGAATTGAAGGTTTGCCAGTGACACACAGTAGTCACAGCTGGGTTAAAATTAAGGTCTTCTTGCATTAGATGACGTAGTCTGGTGCATAAGTACTAACACTTTGAAGAACATCGCCGTCTCCTTCTGCAGGATAGCAGGTTTTCGAGAATTAAATGGAAGCAATATTTGCTTTCGAAACTTTGATGCATGCCGACAAACGTACAAGGCTTCATAACCCAAAAGACCACAATCTTCCTATTTACTGCCTCATTTATTACCAATTTTACAACTCATATTTTTATTAACCTAGAAGTTCAGCAGGAACCGCTGTAACTGAGTACAGTGAATCAGCTACGAGCTACACAACACAGTTCTGTATTCGATATTAAATTATGTCTCATGGCACCATGCTCCACAGTGTCCAGAACGGTTCTGGGTCCCACAAAACCTCCAGTACAGTGTTTATTAGAATGTTCTTCCTGGACACAGCGGTTGTGACATTAGGCTGAACACTCTTTTGGATGCAGCACCGGCATTGAGAATTGATGGAGCTATATGTCTATTTTCCCCATACGGGTTTATAACTCTTGCTGAATTGAGAATGGATAAAAATACTTTTTTTTTATTTACAGAATCTTTAAATAATCTTGTTTGTTTCCTGCCCTTAAAAATGCAGCTCATCATGTAAAGAACAGAAATTATTCTCTCAGGGAGGGAGGGTTGGGCATCCCTGAATTGCCACAAGTGATCACTCACAGTGAATGTCGTGTACAAGACAGGACAGCGGAGGGAGGCGTAGCTGGGACAGGAAAATTGTTGGCTTGTATTTTTAGTGTCGTGATTTTCATCTTGAGCGGTAGATCCAGTTAATGGGACAGCTTTGCGCCATCATGCACGATCTCTAAATTCGTTACGAATTGCTCACTTTTGCTGTTCAGTCCCCAAGCTAACGTGTATTCACCACCCACATTAATTATGATTTTCCCATTCTTATGTTTGAATAAGATGAAGCATGATATGATATCAGTGCTTTGTTTACCCTTACAATTCAGGTGTTCGTGCATTTGTAAGCACCTGGAAGAGAAACAGCAAGGACTCGGTTCTGAAAGGCTTATTCTAACGAAGATACATACCTTGATGTTAGGTGTAATTTCCCGTAAAAACAAAGCATTGTTTATATTTGGTGGATAGGGTCCAATATAAAACTTGCCTCATACAATCTGGCCTACGAATAAGTGTGTTCTGTGTAGTGCATTAGCTTTGACACTATTTCGAACGTCCTGTCCCTGTGCGAAATATTAGTGCATCAAGACAGGAGATGGAAACGCAGCCGCTATTTGTCCGGGAAAAATTTCAGGTAGAGGTTTAAAAGAACGGAGTAATTCTAGAGCTTTTGGAGACAAGAAATTTTCATTCCCCAGCAGAAATCGAACAGCGGATCAATGACGCTTAACCTAGTCGGTATACCGAATTACGTTGTCCCGTCTTGACCCCCCATTTAGTAATTTTAGAGATATGCAGAGAGAGCATATGTTAACATAACACGCTGTTTTGAAATTAGTAGCCGTACGCAACAATTTTCTGTACGGTTCTTGTAATATTTTTTTAACATAACTTCTTCGAAATAGAAAGAAAATTTTCAAGTCATTTATCTATTCGGATTTACCTTATATGTCCAAATTTGTCGAAATAAAACCACCTACTTTCGTCCATTATTTATGAAATCGGCAATTTTCCGTGAAAATACAAGCAAAGATGTTTCAGTTTGGTCAAAATCCCACAATTTTAAACAGAAATTGGCGGACAAAAAATTAGAAGTTTATTTCTGTGTAAGAGGTTTAGTTGCACAGTTCTACTGGGGGGGCACGCAGTGGCGCAGTTGGTTGAGGCACTGCGCTACATGCCGGAAGGTCATGAGTTCGATTCCTTTTGATGTCACTGGAAATTTTCATTCACGTAGTTCTTCCAGCCGCATTATGGCCATGGGGTTCGACTCAACCTCTAACAGTAATGAGTACCAGGAATATTTCCTGGGGTAAAGGCGGTCGATGAGTAGAAATGACAAAGTTACAACTTTCATGAGCGGAGTGTTTTGAAATCTGGGAGCCTCAACCTCCTGGAACACTCGGGGCCTGTCCACTCCTGTATAAGGATTGCTTTAACTGTCTAATATATGTTACTTCTGTTCAACCAGCTTTGAACTTTAAAACGTTTGCATTTTGCCCACAGAGTTTATTTACGCGTTTGGTATAATTCTCACGCAATACGCCTATTATTTCCGTAAAAGGCATGAAACTATTTTTTTTTTGTAACGGGAACGGTTTGTGTTCTCTGTGTAACAAGAAATGAAAATTACATACTGTTTAGATTAATTTCAGGTTTAAAAGTCCATGCATGGCTCAGTCTCCGGCGTCCTACCATGGCGGGCCGGGATTTAGTCCTGGCAAATCCTTGTGGGTTTTATGGTGGATGAATTAGCATTTGGGCAAGATTTCTTTTCGGATTTTTCCTGTCATTGTCATTCTATCAGTGCTTCACACTCACCATTTTAGAAGCTACAGACGGACAGACCTTTCGAACTTTCCAACAGCAGTGACATTCACTTGGAAATCTCGAAGCATAACGACAGAAAAATACACCGCTGTTACTTTTTCATGATACAGAGTTTTAATGCTTGTACTAAAGTACCAGAATTGTTACAAAGCTCTAAAAGGAGTACAGTGTGGATTGTTACTTTTCTTGCTATCTTTAGTGTGTCTGCAGCAGAGCCGTGAATTATCTATCAATTTGTGTTCGCTGTGCTGAAACTTGACATAAGCCTATAGTCCAACAAATGGGGTGACAGATACAGTAATTCGTTGAGACTTTATCACTTCTCACGGCGGAGCATATCAAAATTGCTGTATTTTTAAATGTGACGCCATGTTGTTTGGTACTTATCTACCGAACTGAAAGCGTCAAATCTGAGAAGTTCTTAACACTAATAATAAACTATCCTTCTGAATTACAACGTATTTCACACAAAAATTATTGAATATTTTTAAATAATTTTTCAAAATTTCGAAAAGCAACTATTAGCTTCGTCATGTCTGTATGTCCGTCCGTCCGCATGGAACAACTCTGCTCCCACTGGATGTATTTTTATCAATGTGATATTTGAAGGTTTTTCTAAACTCTGTCGAGTAAACGTAAGTTTAATTAACATGTCACAAGAATAACGGGTACGTTTCTTGAAGAACTGTGTACATTTATGAAGCTCCGCGAATTATTCTTAGAAAGGGAAATGTCTCAGACGGAAGTCATAGAGGAAGTCAAAACACACATTTTATATTCAATAATTTTTTTTCGAAAAACGTGCCGTTTATAATATGAAAAACTTTTGTAGAGTCAGACAGGCCACAGATGACAATAAAATAACGGTGCATGCGCATTGCATGCTGGATGACTAAGGGTACAAACACACATTCAGAACACGTAAAACTTACTGCTTTTCCATTGATATAATGGTTCATGAAGACGCCTGGGTTTTACGTTATACGTACATTGCTTGTCTTGCTATTTTTTCCCTAAGCACGGTATATTAAAGTATAGAATGCGTGCATCCACCGGAACAGCCCGCAACAGCTGTCGTGTTCGGAGAAACCATAAAAGAGACATAATGGCGATAAGAGTGGTTACTGTAACATAAACGAAATTTTCTTTAAATGAGATTGAACAGTGAATTTGACATTCGGATGATCGTACATCGTGATATATTCTTATAATAAAAGCTAACGAGAAGCACAATTTCTCAAATTTATTTGATAAATTACTGTGCATGTTTCGGACAGGTCTACTGTCTATCATCAGAAATATCTCAATACTGTGTACACGTATCTTATGTTTATTGGACCGTGCATCATTGTAATAGTTGAAGAATAAAAGACCAACTTGATGTCACTTGCTATTTTATTTCACTTCTTATGTGCTCAACATGTTTCGGACATTAATATATC
>Ga0123355_10020430_pt1 | contig 10575 bp, 7 predicted proteins | sample TergutEmb28metaG_3_FD_89872 | JGI IMG/M metagenome (GOLD analysis project Ga0123355, IMG submission 89872) | Embiratermes neotenicus P1 segment gut microbial communities from Petit-Saut dam, French Guiana - Emb289 P1 | ecosystem: Host-associated > Arthropoda: Insects > Digestive system > Gut ... | reverse complement strand
CTTTCGCCGTGTTCTAAATGTAATTTGTTCCTTTTTGGGTAATTCCCCGGCGTCTGAGTTCTAATTGCAAACGTTTCGGAACTCACTATCGGTTCCATCTTCATAGGCAGGTGAATGAAGTATGTCAGTGGTAGGATTGTGCGTGGTATATATACCTGGTTGGGTTGGAGCGGGGAAGTGGCAGAGCCAATAGTGAGTTCCGAAACGTCGGCAATTAGAACTCAGACGCCGGGGAATTACCCAAAAAGGAACAAATTACATATATGTATTGATTAGGCTGAGCGCTTGACGACCAAGAAATCGTGGTTCGATTCTCGGCAAGGGCAACAGATTTTTCTTTACTCCGAAGCGCTCAGACCGGCTCTGGGACCACCCGCCCAGCTTCATATTCATTTGTTGCCGGCGGTAACAGGAGAAGCTGGCCGCCCACCTGCATTCAGTGCGGAGGTTATCAAAGCCCACCTGCATTCAGTGCGGAGGTTATCAAAGAGTGCAAAAAGCCAAGTTACCTTTGCTCTACAAGGTGCGATGATACGTGCGGATCAGATGCACAGCGCCATTGTAATGCTGCCAAAACTTGTTTATTCTCGTTCTTCTGTTTATTCCTACGCACTGCCACAAGGAGGTACTGTCTCAGCTCCTCCGGGGACTGTAAATATTCAGAGGACGGTCGACACAAGACATGCCCTCGGGTGTCTGTGACGGAATCGGTCGATTGAGAAAAGGAGAGGAAGAGAATCAGGAGAGCAGCTAGGGTCAGAACAAAAGGAATTGTGGATCAAACTGCGGAAAGTATACGTGAGTCGAGTTTTAGCTTCAGCGAAGAACGGAAACATGATTCAGAAACACGACACAAAACAAAAGCGCTCACATTATTAAAACAGTGACTGTAGTACGGCTGAAATGGTGTTAAATTATTCGATAATAAATGTTAGAGTACAGAGGTGCGAGCACGGAACTGAAGAACTAATAATAATAATAATAATAATAATAATAATTAGTAGTAGTAGTAGTAGTAGTAGTAGTAGTAGTAGTAGTAGTAGTAGTAGTAGAAGTAGTTGTTGTTGTTGTAAAGGTAAAGCAATCCCATTACAGGCCTGGACAGGCCCTGGGAGTTCCAGGAAGTTGAGGCTCTCAGATTTCAAGACAATCGGCACATGAAGGTGCTAAGGCTGTCAGCCCTACGTACCGGCCGCCTTTACCCACCAGGAAATATTCCTGGTACTCATTTCTGTTAGAGGTTGAGTCAAAACCAGGACCATAGTGCGGCCGGAAGGATTATGTTACGACACCATCGGGAATCGAACCCGCGACCTTCCGGCTTTAGCGCAGTGCCTCAACCACCTGCGCCACCGCGTGCCCCAATAGTAGTAGTAGTAGTAGTAGTAGTAGTAGTAGTAGTAGTAGTAGTAATTTAAGTAAATGTAAAGGTAAAGTTGTTTCTGTGCAAAGCATGAAGACATATGGAGGGTGTGGATGTGTAGCTCCACTCATTCACCTCGAAAATAGATAAAACTGAGTGGTCAGTTCACACCCCGGTCGCGCTACCCCCGACGATAAAGCCCCTGGTAGCCCATTATATAGGAGGCTAGGTGGGTCACACAGCCGGTCTGCACGTTTTGCAGTACCCACTAATCTCTTGCTTACGCCGAGAATCGATCCGCTTTTCCTTCGCATTGCAGCGTGTAGCCTAGTCACTATATCAACCGAACTTCACGTTCTTTAAACCATGCATTGTGATATGCTTATGTAATAAGAACCAATAAAATGCATAAATTTTACATTAACGTTTTCATTTAATTATAGTGTCTTCGACATGTTTCGAACATCCAAGTGTTCATCCTCAAAGACTTATACATGCAGTTTTACGGCATGCTTTCAGCATGAAAGAAATGCCACGGTGCTTGTTACATGGGCATACCAACAGAGTTATTCCAGCTCCTCTCTAAGTAACAATTAAAATTCTGTTGTTAATTTTCTGCACAGAGGTTGCGCAGAACTAACGGTCGTTGTTTCAGAGCCAACATAATTACTTACTCTGTAACAGCGGCTAGGTTTATCACAGCACGGTGGGCAGTAAGGTTCTTTGATTGGACAAGGCGCCTCCGGTACCCTTTGACAAGGCGCCTCAGGCAAACCCCCCGGAAATGAAATGTGGTGGACAACCGAACAAATTCAACGCCAGAGGCGAACATATTAATCGAACAAAGACTATCTGGCACAAACCTCTAGCGGCAGAAAATCAACGGTTTTACGCCTACAGACAGATGGCGTTGGGTGAAAATTTTAATTCCAGTAGGACCTTAGAGGGACTATTTCACATGTCCAGCGTAATATCTCTGAACACTTTTCACCTTATCTGAATGTAGTGTATATCGTGCATTACATTCACATGAAGTTTTTTCGTCCAAATCAACCTTTAATCTCCCTACTGTACATAATACTTTATATTACGTTCTCCTACGCACCGCGGTGAACGTCAGCGCAAACCTCAGGGGGTCTCATATTTACTGTTCGAATTTTCGGCGCAAAAACTGGCTGTAAACACCGTCCAAAAGTGTTGGTAAAATATGGTGATGGACTGTTTTTTAAGTCCCGAGCTGGACGATCCGGGATCGAATCCCGGTGGGGATGCGATTTGCTGCCCGTCCAGACCGGCCTTGGGGCCCACCCAGCCTCCTGTGAAATGGGTACCGGGGTTTTCCCCGGGGTAAATTGAGGCCGAGGCGTGCTGCTGACCACTCACCCCCTTCTAGCGCCGCGGTCATGAAAGAGTAGAGCTATACCTCTACCCACCCTCTGGGCCACACCGGGCCTGAAACGGGAAAACGTTACCCTTTTTTTTTTACTGTTTTTAAGATTCAACGAAGGTCACTTTTGATGAATAGCAGTCAAAACCCAAAGCCACAAAATATTTTACTTTGATGCGAAATTTTTAGTCTGCCGTTTTTGTAACTGTTCACACAATTTGCCTGTTGCGTATTAAAGTGAAGTGTTTTGTTAATGCGGGTTTTAACAATTATTCATCACAAGCGACCGTCGTGAAATGTGGAAAACATTGCATCGCTGCATTTTACCCACACGCTTTGAACGTATTTACAGGCAGCTGTTGTGCCGAAAATCCGAACAGTAAATATGATACTCTCTACAGTTGGCGCTGGCGTGCGCCGAATCGTGTAGGAGAACGTAGTATAGCGTGTGATGTACAGCGGGGGCATTAAAGGTTGGTTTTGACGAGGAAAATTAATACTTTTCCACCTATTCTTCAACGTAATAGATCAGGCCTCTAGAAATGTTCGGGCTGCAAAGTGATTATTCTATCTTCGAACAGGTCAGCTGTTAGTTTTGTATTCAGAATGTTCCAGTGTCGCCACTAATATCAAAGTAAGCAAATATTTGATTTATACATGTAACTGAAACGAATCGCCTTAAAATGGAAGTACAGTCAACTCCCGAAACATCACGCATACTTACCTAAAATATGTCTCAGACAATGGACAACGTTCGACGGAATAACATATAAAATTTACCGAGCAATCTCATGAACCTTTTGAGAACCACCGAGTGACACTAAAGGAAGGGACTTAGCTACCACGGCTGACAGTCCGTGTTGAGAAGCTGAGGGTCCTTCAGACAGTCCAGAAACTTCATGCCTTGTAGGAAACAGGAGTATTTATTACTGGTTTCACAGCCATACCCCGAGCCACAACGTAAAATCCCATTATTTAACACCTGCTTTCACACCAAACCACCAAACGGGTTGGTGTAGAAGTTAAGCTGCAGACGTGCAGTCGGAACATGCCCGCTACGAATCTCGGCCGGGTTATCGGCTATCCTGAGATTTTTCGTGGTTTAACTCAGACATCTCCTCGTTAATGTCAGGGTAGTCCCTCGATTTAGTCTCAACCACTTAATTACACAATTTTCCCAACGGATCATGTACCTATCGCCCTAATGCCACACAGTTTGCGCTACCATCAGCGTCATAACGAAACTACATCAAAGTTCTTAATCCACTCTAGTCCCATTTCTCAAATGAAATAATTATTTCGGGGTTTTCAACAATTTCGTACGCATTTTTCACACCTTACCATGCGTGCTATACGCCCTGCCCTACTTCAACTATTAAATTTGATTAACTCACCAATATTAGTCGAGAAAATTATAAAGCACAGTATTTGGAAGGAAGATTAATAAAATTAAACATAAGACTTAGCTGTGTCATGTGGCTCACACAGCTCTATAATCGCGGTGATAAGGTAAGTGCACTTATTAAGAACAATCAAAGGCCTATAAACTGTTATAACAGAATTTTCAGGCATAATTATGACACCCACGACTGTACGGTAAAAAATATGAACCCCTGTGGAACGTGAGTGAAGCTAGGCATGAGCCACCACAGCAGATTAAATTATACATTTAACGAAATAATGTGAAATGCCAACTTGGTGCAACAAGGTAATTTATTGATGTATCCTTAGCTCGACATGTTTCGGGCGCATACGCCCATCTTCAGGAGCATTAGATGTTAAGTTGCAGCACATGGTTTTCTGCATCGAGTTTGTGGACGGGTGGTGGTTATAAGAGGCGCTGCGTAAGTCGTGTGTACGGTGCGGATGGTGCCATGCGAGCGCCATCCAAGCCTCTCAGGACCACCACCCGTCCACAAACTCGGTGCAGAAACCCATATGCTGCAACTTAATATCTTGTGCTCCTGATGATGGGCGTATGCGCCCGAAACATTTCGAGCTAAGGATACATCAATACATCAATAAATTACCTTGTTGCATCAAGTTGGCATTTCACATTATTTCATGATGAAGATGTGGGTCAAACAACCCTCAAACACACATTTAATGTTTCAAATTTTCCTACTTTTCGTTCATAACACCGAATTGACACCTGCTTTGACTTTGAAAATTAAGCGGATTACAACCGCGTTAAACCAAGAGATGAAAATCCGTGCCTCTATAAAAGAGGCTACATTTAAAATATAGCGAGGAGCAGAGTAGCTTCTGAGTTTGTGAGAGAGCCTTTGGTTGTTAGCTCACTCACACTCGTTGGTGTGATTACTGGGGATGAAGCTCTTAAAGCTCCATGTTCATTATTTACTTATTCATTTATTCACTTATTCATTCGTTTATTTATTCACTCACTAAATTCTTTCATTCGTTTATTCAATTCCGGTTCGTTCAGCAACGCCTTAAGCAGCTAAACTTATAAAGCGTCGGACGAAAGACTGATAGTGTACAATAAACTGCAAATAATTTGAAAAGAAGCTGTCTGATTTAGTTCCACTTAGTATCCCTGAACCTGTCTTATGACTTAGAGAAACCACAAAAACCTACGTCAGGATAGTCGCTTTCAGGGTGTACAATAAACTGCAAATAATTTGAAAAGAAGCTGTCTGATTTAGTTTCACTTAGTATCCCTGAACCTGTCTTATGACTTAGAGAAACCACAAAAACCTACGTCAGGATAGTCGCTTTCAGGGTCGAAGTTTGAACCCGGGATTTGCCGAGTACGAAGTTCTACACATTCGACCGCCAGGTTCCGTTATTATTATTATTATGCTTGTTATCACTTTTATGCTGGGAATTTAGAATTATATGCCTGAAACAGACCATGTTTCTAGGGTATGTAGTGTTGAAGCTGTTCTGTATTTACAATTTGTGCTACATGTAATGTTATATCGCCCGTGAAATATGGTTTGTAGATTTACATTAGCACGTTCCGCAGTATATGCGCAGTGCCCAATATGGCTGTTTTTTGTACTTCCTTGTTTTCGTGCTTTCCTGGTGCGTTGTTCAGGTACTGTCTGAGTGATTTCGAAATGGTTCCAGTTGGCCCTCTTTTTGCTTTCACATTCCACATGCGCTGCATTTCTATTATGAGGTCTTTATATTTTAAAATATTCTCAGCTTCTTTCGTGATCACATTTCTGTCTCCAGGAATTGTAACATCTATTAACATGCATGTTCCTTTTTTATTATCACGGATTAGGATGTCCGGTTTATTGCTGGGAATAGTACTGCCGATTTGCACTGGTTGGCTTCATAATATGGTTACCTTACCTTCAAGATTATTATTATTATTATTATTACTATTATTATTATTGGGGACCGCGACGGCACAGTGGTTAAGGTGCTGTGCTACAAAATCGGAAGGTCGTTGGTTCGATCCCATTATTATTATTATTACTATTATTATTATTATTGGGGACCGCGACGGCACAGTGGTTAAGGTGCTGTGCTACAAAATCGGAAGGTCGTTGGTTCGATCCCAACTGGTGTCATTGGAATTTTTCATTGACATAAAATCCTTTCGATCGCACTATGCCCCTGGGATCGACTCAGCCTCTAACATAAATGAGTACCAGGAGTATTTCCTGGGGATAGAGGCGGCCGGTGCGTAAGGCTGACAACCTTACCACCATGTTGTGCCGTTGTCATGAAATCTGGGAACCTTAACTTTCTCGAACCCTCTGGGCCACTCCAGGCCTGTAACGGGACTGCTTTGCCTTTATTATTATTATTATTATTATTATTATTATTTCACGTTCCTTGTTTTTTGTATGGGTATGAAACACTGAGGAAAGAACATGAAGGAACTACTGTACACTGTGTTCCAGAACAAGATGCTGAGGAGCACATGTGGGCTTGAGAGACAGGAAGCGACGGACGACAGAGAAAAACTGCATAAACCGGATTGTCGTTATTTGTACCTTTCAACAAACACAATGGTATCAAGGAGAGTCACTGAGTACACTGTAGGACACTTCAAGGAGATAAATTGTATTCCTGATGGAAACTTTTTTTTCTCACGTCAATGAATAAACAAGCAGGAAAAATGATCTGCGGTACAGAAACGTATCGGTCAAATGTTCAAAATGGCTATAAGTGAAATCACACACACACACACGCGCGCGCGCGCGCGCCATCACATTTAGCAAATAATGACATTTGAAATACGGTAAATCTGTATTGCAATCACACTCATTTGCTCCATTTTGTCCTCCCGCACGGACTGTATGGGTGACAGCAGCAATCCAAATCAAGATCATCGACGTCACATTACTGCCTGCGAATTGGCTACGCATCAGATTAATTATAGGAGCCTGAATATAATGAACTGACATCAAACCAGACTGCGGTAGGGACCAATATCGCTAACGAAACTGTCGTAGAAAGGAAGAAAGTACGTCTCTGACGACAGCCTTCTGCTTCATTTCACCCATATAATAACACAAGGTACAGATGAGAGGACGCCCAACCCTGAGGAGTTTAACAGCTTCCTCTCCTCGACGATTTAGAAAGTCAGGTTCCTCCCTTTAATAAGCAGATTTCAGAAAGAACTGTAACAAGCCACATTCTCATCTTATTACACGTTATGATGTTCTACGTCCCACGAGACGTAGGAACGTTGCGGAATGTCAAGGTTGGCTTAACTGCTCCACCTTTTTTGACATTCAGAGGACCGTACATCGTGATATATTCTTATGATAAAAGCCGACGAGATGCACTACTTCTCAACTTTATTTTAGTAAAGAACGCTATATGTTTCGGACAGACTTACTGCCCATCATCAGGGGTGTTGACACTGTATTCACAGCAATAGGTATTTGTCATGCTAGTTATGTTGACTGTCTGCTAGCGGGGTCAGGATGGAGTTCCATCCTGACCTCGCTAGCAGACAGTCAACATAACTAGCATGACAAATACCTATTGCTGTGAATACAGTGTCAAGACCCTGATGATGGGCAGTAAGTCTGTCCGAAACATGTAGAGTTCTTTATCAAAATAAAGTTGAGAAGTTGAGCATCTCGTTGGCTTTTATTATAAGAATGCTCCACCTTATTTTTCCCCAATCGTCTTGATGGAAACACCTGCCTTAGTAACGTACTTGGCAGTCATTTACTCAATGTAAATTATGTCGTCATTCTTCCCTATGTTCTTGCATTGTATTGATTAAATTAAGTAGCTTACTATAATAGAAATTAGAAATGCGAGCAAAATGACTGTTTGAGATATATAGAGACGGGGATGCGGATTGGATTCATATGACTCAGAATGGGGCTCAGTGGTGAGGACTTGTGGACACAATAATGAAGCTTCTGCTCGTACAAAAGGTGGGAAATTTCTCGACCAGCTGAACAACCTTCAGTTCTAAAGAACTCAGCACCAGGGAGTTCAATAACTTAATGTTAACACGCAAAGTTCAAAATACGTATACATCGCTGTACCACAGTTTTATCTTTAATCTTACATGGGTGTAGAACTTGATCTGGGCGCTGTACAGAGGAAATTTCTCGTCCCTGCCGGTTAACGAAGCCCGGTCGTCCAGATGGCAACCCTTCGTACTCGTATTTCAGGTTTATAATTACAGAAACGGCACACATGTTTTGGTTGAAATGTTCATAAATACAGACGTTTATAGTGTTTTTCCACTGAAACTGAACGAATCTTAAATCATGCAAAGCTGTTTATTTCTGGAGCCGCATGAAAAATAAATCATGTTGAACCAAAACACGTTGACGTGCTTCAGACCTCTACAGATGTACTGAATGGAATAATCCGTGTGGTACATGCCCTGGTGTCTGATCCTATCGTATAAATATGTTTAATTAATCCCAGGCAGAGGCAGTCAGAGGATCTAGTGGGATAAGGGGAACATGACACAATTTAATCAAAATATCTCGTTTCCTCTTGTGTTGTTCGGGTTACGCGAGATTGTCACGCTATCCCCAGCACTTGCGGCAATGGGGCGACCTAGGGGCCAACCGAGTCGCGTGGGGGCGCACATGCGAACTAGGAAAGGAAGTCTTCCTCTGAAACAGCTGACTGGAGCTAGCAAGGTCTTCACCTTACTATCACTACCAAACTAATCTTAATATTGTTCTCCGATCTGCATGCCTCTTCCTTTGAGTTAAGACTAAAATGTAGGCATTCCTGATATTTCCTATTGCTGATCACAGAGAACTAAAATGCACCGAATTTGAGTGAATGAAAAATCTGTGTGGATCATGCATGTAGAAAGAATAGACAACCCAAAGTGACCGCATATAGTAGGTGTTGTAAGAAACAGACCGAGTAAAGACGATAGAAAGAGGATTTTCAAGTCGGTGCACGTCTTTGACTACAAAACCACAAAGTGAAGAGCATCTGAAATTCAATAAGGAGACCGGTTTACGGACTGACAAACAAACGAAGCTCCTTAATGGGATTAGCTGGGTGAAAAGTCTTCTTCCATTATTTTACAGCAACACTATGCTATGTTGTGGAATAAAATTGATTATCCAAACAACAGGCAAAAGTTCTTATGTTTATTGGACCGTGCATCATTGTGATAGTTGAAGAATAAAAGACCATATTGACGTCACTTGCTATTTTATTTCACTTCTTATGTGCTCTTATGTGTTGCAGGCTGAAGCACAGCTTCAGCCTGCAACACGGATACCACTCCAACCCAACCACACCGAAACTCCAACACACATCGAATCAAGAACAATACGACCAATGTGGCAATTCAACAGAACAGTCGCAAGCTCCTGATGATGGATATATTAATGTCCGAAACATGTTGAGCACATAAGAAGTGAAATAAAATAACAAGTGACATCAACTTGGTCTTTTATTCTTCAACTAAGACAACAGTTCGTTTACAGAATAGCGATGTGTTTGTCTGCTTGAAGTTAAAAAAATGATCTGTGATGTAAAAGACCCGCTACCCGAACAACCATCAGCTGTATACAGGGCTCACTCGGTTGGTCAATAGCCTGTTACGGAAACCGAAACTGCACTACCGCATGCACAAGACTGTGCCAGCAGAACCCATCCTGACCCACATGAATCCAGTTCACCAACACTTCCACCCTATTTCTAACCTCCCATCTAAGTGTAGATCTATCAAGTTGTCGAAGCTTAACACCGGAAATAATCCGTGCTGACAAGCGCAGCAAACCTCTCGTAACTGAATACACAGCAGCTTGGTGTTGGCGGCCGGTTGCTGTGGGTTCAACGTTACATGACTCCCACACTCTGTGGGTCTCCCCGTCCATACAAGTAATGACAGTTTCATTCCACGCGGACAGATACTTCCTACGAGATTTCGATGTGTATATGTCATTACACATGGACACACACACACACATACACACACACACATACACACACACACATGCACATACACACACATACACATACACACACATATACACACACACATCAACACATAAACACACTCTCACACACATACGCACACATACACACACATTCACACATACACACACACTCACACATACACACATACACATACACACACACATACACACATACATATATACACACACATACACACACTCACACACACATACACATACATACATGCATAGATACATACATACATACACATACACACACACACACTCACATACATACATACATACACATACATACATACATACACACATACACCCACTCACACACATACACACACACATACACATACACACACAAAACAAACACATACACACACAACACACACATACACACACAACACACACATACATACATACAT
>Ga0123355_10020429_pt1 | contig 10575 bp, 11 predicted proteins | sample TergutEmb28metaG_3_FD_89872 | JGI IMG/M metagenome (GOLD analysis project Ga0123355, IMG submission 89872) | Embiratermes neotenicus P1 segment gut microbial communities from Petit-Saut dam, French Guiana - Emb289 P1 | ecosystem: Host-associated > Arthropoda: Insects > Digestive system > Gut ... | reverse complement strand
CGGGTTCCGTGAAATGCGGGGAATTTCTTGACTAGCTGCAGACCAGTTAGCTTCTCAAGAAGGGCTCTGCACCATGGAGTAAGTAAGTATGCAGGTCTTCAAGAAAAGTACGCGTTATTCTTGTCAGATTATAAAGACAATTGAATTTTCTCAACATATTTTCGAAAAACAATGAAATACAATATGTCATGAAAATCCGTTCAGTGGAAGCCGAGTTGTTTCGTGCGGACGGTGAGACGGATGGACGGAACGACGGACGGACGAACGCACAGACAAACATGACGAAGTTCATAGCCGCTTTTCGCAATTTTGCGAACAGGTCTAAAACCCTAGATGGACGCGTTTCTTTATGAAGCGCTTAATTATTCATATTCTTTGCTGATCTGCACACCTCTCATCATTTATTGCTTAATCAAGTCTATTGTTTCCGAGCGTGCCACACGTTATATAATGTATATATATATATACACATACATACACATACATATGCCACACTCTGCTGTACCCGTAAATAAGCTTAATGTTTTACATCGATTAAAAAAAATTATACTACAAAGTTTCCAAACGTAAACGTTTCACATAAAATTGGTAGACATTAAAGGCATATAGATCTATGTTATGTGTCAGCTTTAATGTTCGCTAAAAATGATCGAAAGAAGAAATCATAATTGCATTTCAGGACATAAATTACAGGTTGTGCTACTGGAGCGATATGCTTGACGTTCAGGTGACCGTGCATCGTGATAATTTCTTATAATAAAACCAATTAGGTGCACTAATTTCTCAAGTTTATTTTTGGAATAAAACTCTACATGTTTCGGACAGTTCCTCTGTCCATCATCGGGAGTTTTTCACTGTACACACAACAATGGTGTATGTCATACAAGTTTGCTGACAGCTTGCGAGCAGCAAAACTATGACATATATCATTGTTGTGTGTACAGTGAAAACGCCCGATGATGGACAGAGAAACTGTCCGAAACATGTCGAGTTTTATTCCAAAAATAAATTTTAGAAATTAGTGAATCTAGTTGGTTTTATTATAAGAATGGAACGTTAAGATTCAGACTGTAGCTTAGGCAATGCTGTAATTCTTTTAACCGTCAGATGTGTGTAAAACAATTAAGAACAAATTATTTTTTGCAGCTTCTTTGCGCTTTAGTACTCATCGCTGTGGCGGTGTGCAACCCAATTCCAGAACCTGGAGGATACGGTGGAAAACAGTGAGTCGTTAATTACATTGCGGTACTGTAAAATTTTAGTTTAAATTCCTACCCTTTCCTAGTGCAAGTTCTTTAGTTTCTGAAGAGTGTTTGAAGAGCAACAGGTTATTTTTGGGTGTATAAAACTAGTTAACACACAAAAAAGTGCACCATCACCATACTTATTCAGCTCCATTAGGCACCACGCGTTTCGTCAATTAATCTCAATCTTACGCTATTTGAAGGTCTAATAATTACTTAATCATAACGAATAGTTAATGTAGGGTATATTATTAAGTCTTTTCGCCAGGAATTTTAAGTATCGTATGAGCGGTAACAATACTTTTGTTATGTACTTAATATTACATCGTCAGGCAATTTAATTTTGGCGTTAATGATTGCATCATTAGAAAATTTGAATATGATGTAGGCAATAATTAACTTTAAACCTTACGGATCCAATGTCGAGTTAAGCTGCACAGCGCCTTACGCTGTACCACGTCCAATGTCTAGCTCAAATCGACACGTTATTTTACAAATGTCTGATGTTGGTTTTCCATTAGCTCCTGATATCAAGTGAGTGCTCTTGAATGCTGAAGATTAGATATTTTCCGGAAAACTGTTTTGAACCATACTGTTGGAACTCACAAGAATAATATGGGCCGCAAAGTGTTAATCGTCACACCCAACACGTTGGCTGCCGCGGTAGCGTCTCTGGTGGGCGACTATTCTCCGATAGGACACTGATTGACCAAACAGAACACTCCGGCAGTTAGCGCTCAAGACACGTATTCGGGATGTTTCCCGTTCGCATCTCCGTAGGGACACCGGCTTGGGCTATCGTGGTTTTCTTCAATTTCTCCGTGCAAATTGATTGGGCAATAGACCCTTCCTCCCAGATTCATTTATATTTCAACAAAAAGCCTTATATATATATATATATATAATCTGAGGCGTTACAGCGCCGTACTACGTAATTTGGGCAGGCTGGGTAGTTAGCCACATCAGAACCTTGATGAAGGAGAGGGACATTGTTTCTGAAAACCTTGTTAATTTAAACCACCTGACGCAGCTGTCAGCACGACAGTACTTCTTGGAAATAAATAATACTGCACACAGGAACTTTTAACGGGGATGGAAGAGGACACTGCGTCTAACCCAAGGAAATAATGAGGACGATGCTGATAAGCCTGTCCAGGTACACAGCAAAAGTGTCATGCATAAGAGGTAAACTGCTAAGCCAGTTTGTAAGCAACAGCTCACGTAAGAAAAAAACCAAACACTAAGGCTATCGTTCCACGAGCGGTGTTTCGTAGCGCTGGGCTGCTGTCACGTACAACAGCCGTTTCCACGACCGCCACTGCCGTTTGCAGCTACCCTACCCCACCATCAGCCAATATATGTAATGGAATTTCAGTTGGAAGTTCTTGTGCTTGTGTTGTTGCACAAGAGAATTTATATATAAAAAAGAGTTTTCAATAAATTTCTTGCACGATGTCTGCCATACATAGTCCTTTTTCTTGTTTATTGCCGCAATAAGGCGATTTGGAGTCCCAAAATGCTGGCAGCTGTTCTGTTTCAGTTATAAACAATTCCGTGTCTTACGAATCAAGAGTTGATTGTTTCGACATTTTTATAAAAAGTCCGAATTAGGTGACGCAACACAGCAACGTCCCGCTCAGAGCAACGCGTCATACAGCAGCACGTGAAAACGTAGCGACTGTTCACAATGCCTCTCACCTAGCAGTGCGGCATAAAACAGCCGCTGACAGCCACGGGGAAACGCCGGTCTCCGCAACTGGAAGCGTTAGTAGCGCTGTGACCTTGACAGCAGCGCTGCAGCTGTGGCAGGGAACATGCGTGGAAATATGAACGTCCATTTGAAGCAATGCATCTCTAGCAGTGCTGCTCTGGGTAGCGCTGCTGAAAGCCATTCGTGGAAAAGAGCCTAAGTTAGCGGCCCAGTACAATCTGCTCACATATGAATCCGGGAGTACCTAAACGGTTTGTTCTTTACACAAGTTTCAGTTTTGCTTAGGCGCTAACTTCTAATTAAGAACATGTTCTTTTAGTGAGCTTCAAGAAAGTTAATACGTCCTCGCCTCCTTTTTTTGGTACTTGAAGTTCCAGTACCTGTTCAAAAGGGCACGTTCCTGGACACCACCCGAGACACGTGAATTCTACCCAAGTCGTCTGACACCGTATCTCTGACATCGTTTTAAATATTATCCTCACACTTATGTCTTCTTTGAGATTTTCCGGCTTAAACTCCAACAAAAACGGAGAATGTGTCCTGTGGTACTTACTTATAGGTGCAACAATAAACAGTACACTTTACATATATTTCTTAAGCAAAGCACGCCACTTAACTGCGTGCTAAATATATACAATTTATGAATAATACACATTTCAAAAATTTTTTTTCCTCCTTCCTGCCTCTTTGTATCTGCTCTGCATTATACACAAAAGCCTGTCTTGTTAAGAGTCAGGCATAATTCTTGTCAGTTTAAACGATAGTTTTGTCTCTCAACTCACAGAAAACACAACACAGAACACAACTATACGAGCATAAAACACTAAATATAAAGGTACAACACAAAATTTTCTCCCCTTATGCACTTTTAAGAAGTGAAATCTTACTGGAATCAACTTTGAATAGGGTGTGCTCTCTTTTTCTGCTCACATTTATCTGTTTTACTTCACACGAATGTACGCTTACCCTGTACTACTGGACTGTTGAATGGAACATGTTACAGCGAACATTACGTCATACACGTGCCATATGAGGTGCACACCGTCCATCACCACCACGTGAAGAAAGTACCCGTGTATGTCAAGAGCCACTACCACCATCATTATGACGGCTGGATTTGAGGAATCACTTTGACTAACAGTAAGTACCACTGCGTTACACATCATTCATTCCGCTGTTGTCTAAACAGTTACCATTCCTGTGATAACCATAACCTAGCGTACCACATCGTTCAATCCCACAAGTTGGATATCAGGTTGGGTTTTCGACCGGAAAACTCGTCATGTTAAATGCTCCCATGGAAGCAATTTTAACAGTCACCCAATAATATGCCATTGGAGAGACAAAGGGAGTAGAAGTATAGCGTGCTTACCCTAGGTGGGGCTGGGTGCTCAAAGCTACTCCCCGGCCGCTTTACCGCCAGAAAAGAGTACCGGCACCCACTGTACGGGAGGCAGGGTTGGCCCCAGGGCTGGACTGGTCGGGCGTGGGAAATGTCTTCCCCACTGGGCTTTGAACCACGAATCTTCCAGCCCGTGGCGAGTCGCTATGCTGACTGCGCTATCCTGGCTCACTGCCGTGGATGTTATTGCCGGTTATATCTTTATTTAAATAGTTACACACATGATTCCTTTTACACAATTATTTTAAATGGTACAAAGGAAGTAATAAACTTCCAGATATTTTAGTGTTTGAAGCGAGGAATTGATACTTTATTAAAGATGTTTTGACATGCAAACTAAATTTTTACAGATAAGAAATTTACAGTCTTTAAAAGACATATCAGCGAAGAGCGCATTAATAATGTGGCAAACTTTATAAGGTTTATAAGATTAATATTCATTAGTATGAAGACTCATCATCTGTACCCACTGCACATTTTCCCTCGCTGATTGGAGGGTACAGTTTATTTTTTCAAGTGCAGTTTCCAAACTCACCTTTCACCATTTTTTTCTTCCTGTATTCTTCAGTCATGAACGTGGGAGATCCCCATTTTCCCACTACATGCTTGAACGCAACAGAAGATATTTCGGAAGGTCAGGGTGTGCGGGATATCAGTCTTGCTTACAGGCCAGCCACCCTGATTGACGTGTAACAACTCAGAATATCTGAACATTCCATTTTCAAATTACTGTCCCCCATAAAGGGTTTCGGTTGGGAAACCTGAAGGGTACACGGCACCGTCCGCACCGTACACACGATGTACGCAGCGGCTCTCAAGACCACCATCCACCCACAAACTCGGTGCAGAAAACCATATACTGCAACTCAACATCTAATGCTCGTGATGATGGGCGTATGTACCCGAAACATGTCGAGCTAAGAATACATCAATAAAATTGCCTTGTTTCATCAAGTTGGCATTTCACGGCATTGCACGGTCAAACAACCCTCAATGTAACTATTGTCTGTTGCAGGCTGCCACTTTACATTCGTCACACTGCAGTCAGCATCGCACCCGTCGCCTGTCATCGTACCTAATGCCAACGTTTCTGTTTGAATGTCATTTTCTGTTTTTTTTTATGATACAGAATAAAAAACTATTTTTAACAAATTCGCATTCTTCATGTTGGATTGACGCAGTCGACATGACCTCTGCTTTACAACCCACCAGGAAAACCTCTTTTTAAATCCTCACCCGGATTCTGCTATCTTGTATTTTGAACAATAATAACAACAAATTCATTCCAGTACAACTAATATTTAGTATACTTATTTACTAAAACACAGCTACATCTTTCGGTTATTCAAGCCATCATCAGGTTGAAGACAAAATTAAGTGGTAATGCGTAATTTATGTAAAATAACTGCGATGAAATCAATTGTGGCTCCATATGCTAAAATTTCCTATCCTTGAGACACTGAAATGTGTTGATGTTGTTGTTGTTCGAAGTGTGTAAAAGCAACACGATAGTAAAGTGAAGATTATCGTAGGCTTCATTACGCCCTTCCTCTATATTCCAGTCAATATCCGTCAATGTTACTTCCTTTTCTTTCAGTAAAATTCCGTCTTATACATACGACTTGCTTTCGTCACTGATTCTATGTTGTCTTCCCCAAATATACAAGGCGAAAGCCCTTGTATTATAACCTTCTTATGTGATAAAACCGTTTCCTTCCATACTCCTAATTAGTTCCTATTCCCTCTGACGTTTTCTTACAATTCGACACTACATAAAGCATGCACTTATGAAGGCGTCTTTAAATAACCAAAGATACAATTTAGGAGTACACTAATCACCGTGCACGCGATGACAGCATATGGGGAAAGCAGAGGTATATGTATATCACCAGTCAAGCTTAATCTTGGCATCAGAAGAGGCGAGGCGTCAGTTTCTCGCCCAATCAATACCCTCCTTACCCAAGGAACGGAAATTTGAGTGGGATTCCTACACGGTCCGAGTGCTCTGGAAGAGGAAAAATCTCTTTCTCCTGCCGCGAATCGGAAGGCAATTCCCAGGTCTTCAAGCCGGTCGGTATACTGACGACAGTACGCTGCTCCAAATGCCATGCGCCTAAGAATCAATGACTCCGAAGCCATCTTCTTACAAATCTTACAAAACCTATTTGAATGCTAAAGTTTTCTCTGGAATTTTACATGTTTTCTGTAACGGTAATAGTGTTATTGATGCCACAGAGCAGCGGTGGCAACTTGTTCCCTCGACATTCGCTGATGACGTATTACATAACCAATATACTACTGTATTCCATGAAGGAAATCTACGTTATAGCACGTTCGAAACGTGATGGCACACGCGCAGAAACCAGATTTGGTCATTCAGCGAAACGGACGAGTCCATTTAAATCGGCGGGGGTGTCAGTTCAGTCGACTGCTGGCAGCCGAGGAGTGCGGATCAGCGGACAGCAATTGTATAGACCGTGTTCCGACATACAGTGCAAGGCTGCTGGCTACCCACTCCATTCGCATCTTTCCCCTTCACTTCCCCCCCAGTGCGTCACCGTGTGCCATCAGGTTCCGAACGCGCTATACTTAATAATAAATATTTCCCTCCATTCTGTAGAACCCAAAAGTTGTTTATCTTCTGCAGAGAATCTCGACCCTGGGTCCAGTCTTTAAGGCAGATGAATCTCTTCAACTAACATCGATGCTAGTTTGCGTTCTCACCAAGGTTTGTGCTTTTCAAAAGCGTGGCAGGAATTACGTTTCATAATGGCGAAAGACACTGCCACGCATATAAAATTTAACAACTTTCTGAGTTTTTCTTTCTGAACCCCAAAATTTTTATCTTTAAATTTTTAAGCTATCACTATTAGTTTCGGAGTTAGAAAGCGTGACAGATGGACAAGCAGAAACTATTAATTACAGAACCCGAAATTTTTGCATTTTTATATCGAAATTTCAAGACAAACAGAAATAAAGCAACAACAGCAGATCCTTGTGTCATGGATATCCTACCGTGCACGTTAGATGAACATCAGCATCATTTGAAATGATCACTACCCATAGAGACTTCAAATACGCCTTTTGTTCGGGTTCGAAGTTTGTCTTACACAAATGCAGGTCCGATCAACCCGTGGCTCATGAGCAACACGTGGCACACCCAAACATTTGAAATTCGAACAGGTCTTTTAAACATTTCCCTGTTAAAGCCAAAATATAAAGCCCAAGAAATATTGAAAACTTATTATGTGTTTCATAATGGAGAAATACATTTGTATTACTAATTTATATGTGCTAAAATTATCGAAAACCTAGCCTAGGTTGTGAATTGCATTTTTTTAATAATCTGTTCTTATTATTGTTCGTATCTTTGTTTCTACACACGATGTGTATAAAGAAATACACAGTTACAGTTATACACATATTTATAATGCTTAAGTATTCTTAATGTGTACTGAATTTCAATGCAGACAAAATATTGCCGAAGTCACCCGCATCACATTAAAGGTTGATCAGGACTGCACTAGGGTAAGTATCGACTCTTCGTAAGTTCATTAAATCCCTACACTTCTTCTTATATTCATTAAATTATCCTTTATCCTATAATTTTAATTACATATCACCGTGTACAGTTATTCACCGATGCATACAATTTACGCCACAACAAATTTGGCGCCACGCACATTCCCACCGCTCGTTCGTTTCCCATCACTACTACTCTGTTCCACTTCGAAGCATTGTGTTTAAACTTCCACTTCCCACGGCCGTTAAATGTTCTACAAACAGCGCTGCAGGAGGCGACTGGTTACATGTTTCCTGGTTTCTCTTTCGATTAATGGAGAATAATGAGGGCGCCATCTTATGCGATATTTGTCATTTTAGATTTGGTTCCTGTTATTTTGAGTTCTGCTACGTTAGTCGATGATATGTAGGCCTACCATCACCTTCATTATCACCAATCCTTAACTCTTTGCTTCCTCTAGGTCAAAGAGTTAAGAAGATACATTCAACTGATTTGTTCGGTCAGAACACAACATATACAACTATCAGCATCCTAGTATGATTACATGTTTCGGTCCCTTCCTGGTTCATCCTCAGGCCAACATTTATCTACGAAAAGTACTATCAGTGCGCACTATACATTATGGGATCCCATACTGTTTAAAGAATGTTCATAAAACAATTTTAAAATTTTTTAAAGATAAAATACTATAGTGTATCTAAAATGGTACGTAGGTGTTTACATTCAGTAAGGAAGGTACTTTCTTTATATTCGAATAGCAAGTAATATCAAAACATGTAATCAAGTGAACATACAAGTTCAAGGTACCATCGTAATCAATAAAATATATGCACGTAGTTAGGATCGACATTTTTTATGTAGGTATGTGTATGTAGGTGACAAAAATGAAGGCTATTTCTTCCACATCTCGTCAAATGACCCAGTCAATTGTCTCCCCTTCAGTTTACGCTGATAAAGGATCTTGGGTCTGTCGTAATCATTCGTAACTTCAAGCAGCAACAATATTCTTAACAACTTTTCTGTAATTGATCCGCAAGTACCAACTAGCAAACCGCTATAAGAGTTTTAATTAAATTTGAAGTTCGTAAATTCCACTAAATCTTGTCGCAATATTCCAAGTTTCGTTGAAAACAAGTACTTTGAAAAACACTATATAAAGTTAAACGTGCATTTCTGTGCCAAATGAAGTGGAAATCGTTTAACATCTAAGAGGGCAAAACTTTTTCGGAAAAAAAGAAATGTGACAGATAAGTTTGTGTCTAATATAATTTTCATTTCTCAAAATAATGAAACAACAGAGAACGAATGTGCCAAAAAATTTAAGTTGTCCGTGCCAACCCCCGAACTTAGGAATACGAAGTAAGGGTGTTAGGCAAGGAAAGGAAATTCGCAAATAACTCGTCTGAAAATAATGCGTAGCTCCTTCAATACCAGCGCACATTTCTGTGAATTATTTGGTGCAGTAACCTTGCTGTACTCCTCAGCTGATACTCTTACCCATTCTAATACACGAAATCTTACGCTTGTGCCAGCGACCAATTCAATAATCGTCGCTGGTAATGAACATGAGTCAAGTCAACCGAATCTGTTGAGAAATAGTGAAATTTTGCGGTTTTCAACGTCAGTGGTCTAGGAAAGCAGAATACTAAGATAATGAAATTAGCTTTATGGCCACGTTTCTACCATTTTATATCAGAAAGGAGCACAGTTCAGACAGCAATTTAGAGCTTCCTTCCATCAGTCTCAACATGGGGCATTCGTGTAAGGTAAGTAAATACTGAATTTTACGTTTGAAATAGTGTAAAGTGCTGGTTTTCGCAACTACACAGCAAAACCCCACTTCAAGGTCACGCGTCTTCTTGCGAGGCACGTAATATTGAAGAATATTTCTCAGCTTAATTAATAAAGTTTTGTCAACTGGACAGGTTATTTAGCGTAAAAGGAGAGACTGCATGTCGCAGAAAGCGGTCGTGGTCAGTTTAAGCAGTGTTCCATAATTAAAATGAAGATACTGTGTAATGCAGCTATCCGGGCCAATAATCTAACAAGATAATTACGGACAGCGAAGAATTTCACCTCTATTAGAAGGCTAAGTTGTGAATGGCGCATAAGGAAAAACGTGGAAGAGAGCGGCAATGACCCGACTTAACATTTTACGTAACATGATCTAACTCTTGTATAAAACAAGAAGTCTGTGAGAAATTATTGCGCATATTTTCTTTCATATGTTCATGTCGATACGCAGAATATATCAGGAACTCACAAAATCAAGAATGCAACATAATTACTGCAATGTACATACAAAATTCCGATACGCAGTCTGCCTCATATACTTGAGGGTTATTTGACCGTGCATCTTCTTAATGAAATAAAGTGAAATGCCAACTTGATGCAACTAGGCAATTTTATTGATGTATTCTTAGCTTGACATGTTTGGGGTACATACCCCCATCATCAGGAGAATTAGATGTTGAGTTGCAGCATATGGTTTTCTGCACCGAGTTTTTGGATGGGTGGTGGTCTTGAGAGCCGCTGCGTGGGTCGTGTATGCGGTGCGGATGGTGCCGTGCGAGTCGCACGGCACCATCCGCACCGCATACACGACCCACGCAGCGGCTCTCAAGACCACCACCCATCCAAAAACTCGGTGCAGAAAACCATATGCTGCAACTCAACATCTAATTCTCCTGATGAT
>Ga0123355_10020428_pt1 | contig 10575 bp, 4 predicted proteins | sample TergutEmb28metaG_3_FD_89872 | JGI IMG/M metagenome (GOLD analysis project Ga0123355, IMG submission 89872) | Embiratermes neotenicus P1 segment gut microbial communities from Petit-Saut dam, French Guiana - Emb289 P1 | ecosystem: Host-associated > Arthropoda: Insects > Digestive system > Gut ... | reverse complement strand
TTGTGACCATGGTACATAGGTTCCTTGTTTTGTGACCATGGTACATAGGTTCCTTGTTTTGTGACCATGGTACATAGGTTCCTTGTTTTGTGACCATGGTACATAGGTTCCTTGTTTTACATGTTCTAAGATTCCGGATGGAGATAGTCGACTCTGGAAGTAACAAATAGCTGAATATACCGAATAAGCGGTCTCGGACAGCCGACTAGGGTTGGGCCTCCAACTTTAGGGTTGGTCATGTAGTTAACAACTGTTGTTCCAAAGAAAATTAGCTTGTTAGTATCGTAAGTGTCGTCATCCCTGTTGTGTTTGTAATAAACTAGACTGGACTGTGTGTACTTGTCTAACACAACTGTATGGTGGTATAGATATGTATAATTTATTACATAAAGAACAACTACATATTTGGAAACAAAACTTGAGGTATTATATTAATAAATATAATAACAAAATGATTAAATCAATGAACCACTACAACTATAAGAACCATATTGTGTATAGACTTAGATCAAGGAACCTACTATAACTATAGTTACTACATTTATATAAGTTGCACACTGTATATACATTTTATAAGCCAAGTGTACGTGTGCATATAACCCCTACTAACATAAGATGAAACCATAGAACCAACTATATTAACCTAGAATAGCATATAATAGCAGAACCCACACCACCCTTTCTACACAACACATGCAAGATCTCGTACCCACTCCACCTCTTACCTCCCCACTGTATACAACCCACACAAGTCGAGTATAGCTGCTTACTAAGTTTTTCATTTATCAATCTGAAGATGGCCAATGAAAAGGGCCGAAACATGTAGTTGTTCTTTATGTAATAAATTATACATATCTCTACCACCATACAGTTGTGTCAGACAGTACACACACTCCAATCTACGTTAGCTTGTTACTAAATATTTACTATTCTTTTAAAGCAAAGTTAAAATGGAGTATTTCGGAACAAAAATAGCAGATTAAAATCATAATCACGATTGAATCAAGCGCGACGATTTATTGTTCGATAGTACTTATCCTTTCTTCTGTAAGCATATGGAACCTGGTTCTTTGCATGAATTTAACCTGACGAAGGCCGAGCACAGGGTGCTGGGAATGTTTGGACCTACGTACAGGAGACTGGACAAGAAAACGTAAGGAAGACCGCAATAAGTTACTTTCTTCGCTAAACGTTGTTAGTGTGATAACAACTAGTAGATGAGTCACCCAACGTGTCAGTCACAGACGATGGCGGCAGAGTCAGCTTCCGAAACGGTGGACGTTCATTTCTTGATAAAATGCCTGGCCACTCGACAATATCAACCCAATACCTACTAACGTGGAGAATATGGTGAGCTCCGAATAATGCTAGCAAAGGGAAGATGGGATTTAACTCGGTGTTTAAAGGGTTAAACTAAATGTAGTAGCTGGGAACCCGAAAATATTATATTTCGTCAAAGTATACACAAAGTCTACATTCTTGCTTGTTTTATTCATTCTTTGCAACAACAGTACTTTCTCTACGTTAAACGTAAGAAATTAAAATTTAATAGAAGTTTATATTATTAAAAATGTCTGAATATAGCCGTGGGGGCCGCAGTTCATGCATTTATAATTTTCCTGGATGGATTTCCGTTGCTGACTAGAGCGTGCTTTCGGAAGTATTCGTGTTTACTATTCGACAGTCCTGGCAAACCTCGGGAGTTTCAAAGTGGGTCAAGAACACTTCATCCGTAGCCCTAAATAATCTAAAATGAATTCCATGACCCTGACCTGTGTCGGGAGCTTGGAGCGCCCACCTCAAAGGATACTTGGGCGCCATCACATGTTAAAATGCCCTGTTCATGTGGAAAAGGACGTTTCGTCCAGCGCAGTGTCATGGGTGGAAATTATAGTTGAAGAAACAGAAATGGACAATTTTCCTACATATGCTTGGTTTCTGGCTTCCACCGTGATGTAGATAAGAACTGCGCTCTTAGTACAACCTGTCGGTCCCATCGGATTGGGCCGACAGGTTGCTCCGAAAAGTCGGTAAGGGAACATCACCATGCGCTTCGTAATATTCCAGAAGAACCCAGTTCTCTTCTTTCCAACGCATGTTTTCAGGAGCGGCTGTAGCCTAAACCTACAAAACCCTGAAAAGGTGATCATAACGGGTACGTACGTGAGGATCTGGAAGGAGATGGTTGTGGCCTCTTTGAAGGCAGCTATTTATCCTAGACACTCATCGACAGACGGAACTATGAAAGGTTTTAGTATGGACAGTAGGACTGGCGCCCCTGTTGGAACCCTGTACCAACCAATACACATTTAACGTTCGGTCTCCAGGGAAGTGACGTCTGGCTCACTGCTCAGAAGGCTTGAATCTTCAGCAAGATCTCAGTGAGAATTTCAAATCTTAGCAAGCAAAAGACATGTCTACAACAAGCCTAAATGACCACACTCACCTTCCTGCAATGCAGATATAAAATACTGTCTCGCGGTCCACTTCTCACCATCGATAAAATTGACGATATCGTAATCGGCGCGGTAGGATGGCCCGTCACTGAGGTATTCAGAAAAATCCGAAATATTACATGTTGCTATACGTAATTGGAATTGGTTGTTGTTCACTTACGTACTGCAGAACACAGCTGCCACTTCATAGCTAATCGTACTGAAGGGTGATTTTCGCACAGCCAACAACTACTTCACACTGTGAAAGGTAAAACATTCCCGTTACAGGCCTGGAGTGACCCAGAGGGTTCCAGGAAGTTCAGGTCCCCAGGATGGTGGTAAGGTTGTCAGCCTTACGCACCGGCCGCCTTTACCCCCAGCAAATGCTCCTGGTACTCATTTCTGTTAGAGGCTGAGTCGACCGCAGGGCCATAGCGCGATCGGAAGGATTTTATGTCAATGAAAAATCCCATTGACACCAGCTGGGATCGAAGCAGCTACCTTCCGATTTGTAGCACAGCACCTTAATCACTGTGCCACCGCAGTCCACACTTCACACTGTATTTCACTAAATACACGTCGCCTGTTGTAGACGCTGTAAAAAAATGCGGAAAGCACCACTTTGTGTTAGTACGATGTGCTGCACAATATGTCGATTTGGAATTTACTGATAAATATATACTTAATTTGTAAGCCGGGACAGCTCAGTCGGTATAGCGACTCGCTACAGGCTGGACGGTCCGGGGGTCGAATCCCGATGTGGGTGAAATTTTCCGCACCCTTCCAGACCGGCCGTGGGGCCCACCCCGCCTCCTATACAATGGGTACCGGGTCTTTCGCGGGGGTAAAGCGGCCGGGGCGTGGCGTTGACCACCCAGTCCCATTAAGCGCGAGGTTAAGGAAAGAGTAGAGCTATGCCTCTATTCCCACTGTGGTCCTTCGTGGCCTGTTCTAGGGTGAACTTTACCTTTATTTACTTCACTTAAGTTGAATTATTACCACCATAAAAAATTAAACTCGCCAACCAACTTTTAACGTAGATCCACATAATAAATTTCACAAAGAGGTTATGGTTCGAATCTTGGCCATATTCCTGGTTATCTTCGTGGAACTCTTCCTCATTCTCTCCAGCCCAGCGACGACCTTGAACGGACCTGCTTCGAAACCCTTACATCTCGCCTTATATAATAACATTCCTTTATCACGCAAAATTACATAAATACATGTATTTATCGTCTAAAACTCATCATATATACATCAACACAGTGATGAAATATAAATTACATCAACATAAGTGTGCACTCTATAGAGTGCACACTTATGCTGTACCTTGTATATGTTTTGCATTGGCCTGATGATGGCTGTTTTACAGCCGAAACATGTAGCCTTGATGTAATTGATATTTCGTCACTGTGTTGATGTACATATGTTGTGTTTTAGACGGTAAAATACATACGAGGGTGAATCAAAAAATAGAGGCAATTTTTAAATTACGCGGTAACCGGGACAGAAAGGAGCTGATGCATTGCGCAGTATTGACAACGCCTGTTGAAGAGTTCAGCCATGTGCAGTACAGCGCTCTGCCTTCAGTCGAGTGGCAGCAACGAGGGCGAAAACATGGACGCCACTTTGCAAGATTGCACCATCGAAGAACAAAGTGGCGTAGTGCGGTTTCTTTGGGCAGAAGGAGTGAAACCTGTGGAAATTCACCGTTGTATGTTGGCTCAGTATGGAGAGAGCACCACGAGTCAACGAAAGGTTTATGAGTGGGTGGAAAGGTTTAAATCGTGTCGAACACGTGTTACTGATGAAGGTCGTTCTGGTCGGCCATCAACGTCGCGCACACAAGACCACAAGAGCAGCCGAAAAGCTTCTTCTCCGCAGGAATACAGAAACTAGTTGAACGGTATAACAAATGCATGTTGTTGCAAGGGGACTATGTAGAAAAATGATATGTAAAATTGCTCACAGTTATTTCTATTAAAGCCGTTAAATGTATTTTGCCTTTATTTTTTGATTCTCCCTCGTATATTTACTACTACACAACGGGATGACCCAAATCAAAAAAAAAAAAAAGTTACATAAACGTACAAGGACGTCAGTCTGAAAATACGTACACGATCCATATATTTGGGGTTCTATGTTTTCGTGTCTTCTAAGAACAGTTCACGTTTTGATTGTATTGACATTTCACTATTTTTCCATGGAGTCTGCGCTCAACGATATATTTATCTTATCGTGGGAGGACCGTTTCTGTTGCCTGTTGACAGAAGTCAGTGTCCTGTGTTATCAGCCGTCGTGACGCAACAATTTCCACCGCGCTATCATGTTTGAATCTGTGAACGCCAGGATTTTGCTTCAGCGCCGGAAACACGAGAGGCACACGGCACCTGGTTAGGACAATACGACGAAGGTTCTTCAGTTCTTTTGTTACGAAGTTACACTCAATGGAAACTATTTGCTGGCAGATCCTTATACAGCGAACGTCGCTGTAGATTCGCTAGAATTCTTCCTTCTACCCGATAGATCGGGACCGCGGTAGCACAGTGGTTAAGGTGCTGTGCTACAAATCGGAAGGTCGCTGGTTCGATCCCAGCTGGTGTCAGTGGATTTTTCATTGACATAAAATCCTTCCGATCGCACTATGGTTCTGGGGTCGACTCAGCCTCTAACAGAAATGAGTACCAGGAGTATTTCCTGGTGGTAAAGGCGGCAGGTGCGTAAGGCTGACAACCTACCACCATCCTGTGCCGTTGTCACGAAATCTGGGAGTCTTAACTTCCTGGAACCCTCTGGGCCTGACCAGGCCTGTAATGGGACTGCTTTACCTCTACCCGATAGATCCACGATACTGTACAAATCCCTGCCCGGGAACCAGTTATCTTGACCTGACATTTCTCATGATTTTCTTCAGTTTCTGTAGAAAAAAACTAGGGTAGCGCTTCTCCTGGTATTATGTCATAACTGCTTCCGTTCACGTTTCTCTAATCACCCTAGAATTCGACGCTCTATAGTCGTTAAATAAGCCTGCAAAAATTGGACCCGTCTAAATTTTATAACCTAACCCAGCTCACCAGCCGGTTCGCATGTCTTAATCTCAGGGAATCTAAGTGTTCCAAGTAGCAAAACGGGAATAAATAACTGTAAACCATAAAGTATTCTTCGTATTATTTCACCAGATTATTAAAATTTACAGATGTTTGCGTGTATGGAGGCGCCGTTGAAAATCTCTGCACTATTAGCCTCGGTATCATGTACACAGCTTTTCACATCCTGGGTAGGTAACGGACTACTTACTTACGTTAAAGTCTCAAACTCGCACAGTTCAAATCCATCCCCCCTCTATTATTCTTACTCTTCCCAATTGGCTAACTGTTTAAATCCCACTACTCCCTAATAGAATCAACAATCAAAATTTGAAATACTTTGTTTCTATTGGCTCACTTACGTAACACTGTTCCCGTATCGCACTGGCATAATTTCCCCGTGTCTTACTGGTCTAATCTCTCTATGTCTCTGTCACCCTCTGACTCTCTCTAACCCTCTATCCCTGTAAGCTGCTACACAAATCCGTTACACTCGCCATTCCACCCAAACTAAATTACTAATGAAAACAAATCCATCCAATCTATCAAAAACAAAACTTTAACACCTCATAAAACTTAAACTAACTCTAACGGTTATAGTTTGTCCACTAAAACCAAACGAGAACAAGACAGGCAATGTACATATAACGCAACACTGAGGCGCGTTCGTGTAACCATTCCTGCAGTGGAAAGGTAACAAATATTGCATATTCTGAATGTGTGTTTGTGGCCTTAAGTGTCTAGCATGCAATGCGCATGCGCCATACTGTCATCTCTGGCCTATCCGGCTCTACATCATTTTTCCCTATTATCTCATAAATGGCAAAATTTTCTTAAAAAAAGGATCGCAAAATGTGTGCTTCGATCTCCTCTACACATTCTCTCTGAGACATTTCTCGCTCTAAGAAGAACTGAGCGAGATATGATCAAAAATGCATATTGGCCTTCATGCTAAGTACCCGTTGGCCTTCATGCTAAGTACCCGTTGGTCTTCATGCTAAGTATCGGTTGGTCTTCATGCTAAGTACCGGCTGGTCTTCATGCTAAGCACCCGTTGGTCTTCATGCTAAGTACCCGTTGGTTTTCTTACAAAGTACCCGTTACTCTTGTCAGATTCTAACGAAACTTCAATTGTCTCGAGAATTTTCAAAAAAGTACTCCAATATCAAATTTCATTAAACTCCGTTCAGTGGGAGCTGACTCGTTCCACGCGGACGGACAGCCAGACGGACAGATATGACGAAGCTAATAGTCGCTTTTAGCAATTTTACGAACACGCCAAAAAAAAGCACTACTCTTCAAAGACGATGTCACTAGTTTGTCTCGAAAGGTCGGGAACAGATTAACCACGAACGAAAGCAATGCTTAGGTACCACCGCTGAGCAAGTCTGCACACGCGTGATTAAAATCATACTTCCAATGAGCCTTGTTTACGGCGCTGACTTGCATGAGGCCCTTAGCAACCAAACAATGATCGTACCTCAGCCGTACCAATAAGTGCGTAAGGTCGATGGGCAGGGATGTGATTTCATAGTGCATCTGGACCACTAGCGGGCAGGTATAATACGTAATACGAGGCCAGTTGGTTCCCATCATTGTCCGACCGCCGCTAACTCCGTCCGGGACACACACAAAGCGATGATAACAATAGCGAGCCAGTCACCAAGGTCACACATTTGCGTGCATAAAGCAGCTACACCTTGTGCTCTTCTTCATAGCTACCAAATTCAACAGGCAGCCTTCAGACTAAACCCCAAGGGCATGCACCACAAACATGTCGGACGCAGAGTGGTCAGTGCAAGCTACTGTTTGAACATCGAATAAAAACTTATAAGAAAAGTACGCATTTCACAACACGTCCTTGTTGAATGCAACTCACTGATTTGTTAGCTCAACAACGTTGAATGTGATCATGTGTGAGAACAGGAAATTAAAGGGTGCCCAGATTAACGTCGTATAGGTGAATGAAGACTATGAAGCATTGGTGGAATGATACTGACAGCGGACAATCCAATTACTCGCAATAATTTATTTTAATACCCGTACCGTGGTGCATCTTTTTATTATTTTGTACTATGACCAACAAATGCACAATTATTTCACAAATTATCACACATACCGGGCCAGCACGACAGTAACATCAACATACAGACTGTATACACGGCCACCACACAGACTGACTTCATGAGAACTGTAGCAACAAAATGAGTTTAGCCCATTTTATTGTAAAGAAGACAATTTTGATATTTTAAAGATTTTATAATATTGAGATTTCAACGACTATAATATGAGAACTTGCATAAAACCTATGTGAAACATCTTACTTGTAAATTGTATTACCAACAGTTGCATTTGAAATATTTGTGTAACTTGTTGTGGCTGAGGATTATTCCTTTATCAAATTTTAATTCGATGTACCAAACCAGGAAGAATTCTACAAAAAAAGAATAAGTACACTAAAAGAAAAATTACTCGCAATTAACCCTGTGTCCGTGTAGCTTAGCCTCACGTTAATTCCACATGAACTGTCCTGGAATCGAACCCGTACCTCAAGACGTCGATATTCGCTCATACGGACAAGAAATTTCTATCGTTTATGCAACCCGAAAGTTCTTCGCCAGAACTTATTTACTGTCCGTCATAGAACCCTGATTCAATCGCAAAATATTCTACACTCTCACACACGTAAAGTATGTTTTGACGTTATTCCGTCTACTGCTAGGTTATCCTAATTCGGACGTGCACAGATTTCGGGCGAAAGGTCACCCGTACAGCTAAACCTTGTAAGGTGACGCCTAATATCTGTGGAGTTGCAGAGCAGAATTTTATTCGTGTGCATATTGAGACTAGAATTTTGAAATGGCCCCTACATTTTTCGAACACGTGTGCACCCCTTCCCTAGCTGCCTCGTCACTTCACGTGTTTCGACTAAAACATCTGCTACATTTTCCGCTTACCTTTAGAGATAATCCTAATATTCGGTAAAGGGTACACGTCTTGTAGCTCCTTGTTACGTATTCTCCAGCCGTCTGTTACTCCCTTTCCCTTAGGTCAAAATGTTGTCCTTTGCACCTTCTCTCAACCCCCACATCCCTCCTCAGAGCAACATTTAACGCAATACATATTCCTTGCAAAAGGTTGATTATACAGTATTTGACCCAACAAATTGTGCAATCGGTCGATAGCCAAGTTTTAAATTCATATAAAAAAGGTGAGATTAAAGTTCTTACTTCAATATTTAGAATTTATAGGAGAGATAAATGTAAATTATCTGCACTGAAGGACAGAAAAATTCCCCCTATTTCAAACTTGACGTAGCTTCGTCATAAACCTACGTAATTTTAATTTACTTTCTTTCCCAAACACTTTAAGCTCTCTTACATTTTCGAGAGTTTTCTTATTTATGTTTACACTATGACTTAAACAGTCAGAGTACTGCAATATGGAAAGTACATGCTCTATAGGCCCGCGATAAACAAAATCAAAGCCAGTGATATTTTTAAAAACTTATAAGTTTTTAAAAATATCACTCAAGTGAATAACATATGATATAACTTAAACATTTATAGTAATTTTGCTTTATCCTTTGCAGTCTCATTAATGCCAGATACTGTAGATACAGTATTATGACCTCCTGATGATGGGTAGTGATACCAACCGAAACATATTGAGCAGTTGACAGATTTAAATAAACTGTATTATGAGCTCCTGATGATGGGTGAAATACCACCCGAAACATGTTGAGCAGTTGATACATTTAAATAAACTGCATTCTGTTGCATCTTGTTAGGTAACTATTGCCATATGTGTAACAAAATGTTGGTTATACGCGTCCATGTTAACAGAAATGGGGCACTAGACGCGTCTTGACTGCAGTTTTTTACCGACCAATGTGACTGATCTGATCTGTTTCGGTGTGTCCGTGCCCCTAATTCTGGGTTTATTTATGGAAATAATATGTCCATTTTAACTGTCTGTAATTAGCTGATTATCTAACCTTAAGTTGCTTGCGTTTGATTCATTATAATTCAGTTGGATTTGACTTCCAATCCCTCTTCGTAAAATCAATCCCAGTGGAGTAAGACAGCTTATGAAATACGTTCTTTCCTCTCATAAGGACATCAGCTCCATGCGTCTAATTTGTTTACAAGCAAAATAAACTCTATTCTGTTTTGAAACATGCACTCAAAGCCGGATCAAGGGACATTGACCGCCCCAGTGTCTTGCTTTGTCTTTCAGTGATGTGAACAATTCCACAAACAAGCAATGTGGACATGTCAGGAGAGAGCAATACATCTCTAGACAGATGTTTCAAACACGCGAGAAACAAGCCACATGCGACCCGCCAATTCGTCTCAAACGGACGTCTCACTGAGTTTGGACAGAAGTACGAAAAGCAACAACAAAGTATACAGCCAAATTCAAAACATGAGTATTAAAGGTAATTGAAAACAGACTGTGGAAATATGCAGCATACCCAAAAACAGTCACATTTACTATAAGACGAATACTAATGATTCCAGTGAAGGCTGATATTAGACACATTAACAGAAAAGTAAGTGTGTTTGTAAAACTTACTAATTTTATTTAAAGACGCATTATAAGAGAGAATGGGCCGCGTAGCTCAATCGGTATAGCGACTGAGCTACGAGCTGGACGGTCCGGGATCGAATCCCGGTGGGGACGAAATTTTCCGCCCGGCCAGACCGGCCCTGGGGCCCACCCAGCCTCCTGTAAAATGGGTACCGGGTCTTTCCCGAGGGTAAATTGCGGCCGGGGCGTGCTGCTGACCACTCACCCCCTTCTAGTGCCGCGGTCACGGAAGAGTAAAGCTATACTTCTACCCACCCTCTGGGCCACACCGGGCCTGTAACAGGATCACTATTATTAGAGAGAACTGTATTAAATAACAAAAAAAAATCATTAATTTAAAAGCCATCAGCACTTTTTTGTTATCAGTTTTTCTGTGATATGATGCTGCCTTACAGGTCCCCCCCCCCCCCCCCCCCCCCCCCCCCCCCCCCACCCACCCCACCCCACCCCCCCACCCCAAC
>Ga0123355_10020427_pt1 | contig 10575 bp, 6 predicted proteins | sample TergutEmb28metaG_3_FD_89872 | JGI IMG/M metagenome (GOLD analysis project Ga0123355, IMG submission 89872) | Embiratermes neotenicus P1 segment gut microbial communities from Petit-Saut dam, French Guiana - Emb289 P1 | ecosystem: Host-associated > Arthropoda: Insects > Digestive system > Gut ... | reverse complement strand
CAACAGTCAACCTCAAACATTCAACAGTCAACCTCAGACTTTCAACAGCCAACTTCAAACATTCAACAGTCAACCTCAAACATTCAACAGTCAACCTCAAACATTCAACAGTCAACCTCAAACTTTCAACAGTCAACCTCAAACACTCAACAGTCAACCTCAAACTTTCAACAGTCAACCTCAAACATTCAACAGTCAACCTCAAACTTTCAACAGTCAACCTCAAACATTCAACAGTCAACCTCAAACTGACTGATAACCTGATCATTTCGTCTGGCACATCGACTGTCTATGACGAGTTCTTCTAATTGACATGACTACAGAATCAGGAAGATTCTGGGTTTAAGAAGCTAGTGATCGTAGGAGTGCTGTCAGTGACGGCGTGATCCGTACTGAATGGCGACACGCGACGTTTAGTTCCTACTTACAAATTTCGAACAGCCAGTAAAACTCTTCCACCATTACCCGATTTATTTTCTCGGAACCCCTGACAAACTCCGCGGAAACCAGATTGAGAAAACTGCCTGTGTAGTACGTATTGGTCTGGTTCTGCGTGGTTGACTTCTGTGTGCAATATAAAGAATGAACTCCATACAACGTGCCATGACTCGCAGTACGTATCTTACTCATTTTCATTATCCATAATCATGGTCTCATTTTTTCTGTATAATTTTGAAGCAAAAAAATATGTATATCATTTCTCTAGATGTACAGTGAGCTTCATTTTCTCAGAATGTTTAGCAAATGTGACCCTTTATACCAAAGACTTTGAGTCTTCAGGCTTCATTGTTAGAATGTTAGTTAAAACAGAACTTGCGCAAAAACCTTTCAATCCCTTTAACGAAGTAAAGTAATTAATATAGTTCCGTTCCGAAGCATTAGTCTGCTCGAAACAATGCTTAAGTTGTAAGAATTTTGCCATTAGACTCTGCGAGTTGTCTGTTGTTTTTCCCACCGCATTTACTTATAAGAGAGAAAATTCGGTTTGGAAACTAATTTATTAATTTCAGGAACATAAAATGAATGTGCGTCGTATTGTGAAGGAAAATGTATGAGTATTTTTTCCGCAGCTAACTAGAGGATGTGCTGAGTGTTTCGTATCCCGCATTTAAGTTTGTTTCTTCAGTTCTCGTGCATAAAAATCTGTCACAAAACCTGAAAATTTGTTGTCAGCTAAGAGAAAACCAGTTTCTCTCTATAGTGTTCCCAATTCATGCACGATTAATTACTTTTTATTTGCACATTATACACGATAAATGCCGGTCCCAATGGCCGTGCGGTCTAAGACGTAGGTCTGCAGCCGCTTGCCTGCTGAGATTGTGGATCCGAATCCCACCAGCAGTATGGATGTCTGTCTGTTGTGAGTGTTGTGTGTTGTTGGGTAGAGATCTCTGCGACGAACTGATCACTCGTCCAGAGGAACCCTACTGACTGTGGTGCATCGTTGTGTGTGATCTAGAAACCTTGTGAATGATGAAGCCCTGACCCACTGGAGGGGGGGAAGGGGGGATTTCGCGCAAAAAAGAACAAAATCAACAAAATTGATAAATATAATTTTGTAAACATATGGAATTTATTCAGTTAAATTTTCGTGGCCCTTAAGATATACCATATATTCTCGAATCTAATCCGCACCCCAATCTAATCCCCACTAGTTTTTGTCGGTTTCTTAAACAAAAAATACGTTACTTCGCGGTTCCAATCCGCACATTTCCTTCAACCGCCCCTTGCCTAATAGGCAGACTGATTGAATAATATTGGATGTTACCAATGCTTTAACCGTTATCCGTTGCATAAGCAATGATTTGGACGGATCCGAAGATGACATTCTATGGGAGGACGATGGTGAAGATAAAGACTATAGTGACTGGGTGACGGATAACGATTCAGCTATAAGTGATGACGGAGATTCTGATGAATACTAAATTATAAATATTATATAATATTATAAATAATAAATTATTGTATTGTATTGTTATTACGGCACATACAGTGGATCTATCATTTTTCCAAAATCCAGCTCACGACCGCGAATCAAATCCGCACGCGATTCTAATCGGCATCTGACTTTTTAACACTCTGAAACTGTAAAAAGGGTGCGGATTAGATTCGAGAATATACGGTATTAGGCGCAAGACACATAAAGAAGCTTGCCATAATAAATGATTTTAAGTTATTAATTAGGATGTCTTATACAAGAGAAAGGGTCACACGGTCTGTACAAAACCTCAGTGCCTGTACAAGGGTGCACTTTAGGGTTTTATTTTTACGGTAAAGTAAAGAAAAATCAGTCCCGTTATAGGCCCGGAGTGGCCCAGAGTATTCTAGGAAGTTAAGGTTCCCAGATTTCATTACAACGGCACAGGGTGGTGGTAAGGTTGTCAGCCTTACGCACCGGCCGCCTTTACCCCCAGGATATATTCCTGGTAGTAATTTCTGTTGGAGGGTGAGTCGACCCCAGGGCCATAATGCGATCGAAAGGATTTTATATCAATGAAAAATTTACTGACACCAGCTGGGATCGAACCAGCGACCTTCCGATTTGTAGCACAGCACCTTAACCACTTTTACGGTACAAACTATATTAAGTTTACATTTCAATTGTCCAGTTAAAGTCATGCTTCAGCATTAGAAGGATATCGAGATAATAAGTGTGGCAAATTCGGGTGATGATATATGTGTAAAATATGGGCAAGATATTGATATTTAGAGCACATACTTCCCCTTCCGTGACTAACGTAACATTGAGAACATATAGGCGGGACTTTACGTCACGTTTTCGATCATGTCCTTCAGCAAAGGTATTTTGCGCGTCATGCGCAAACACGCAAATTTCGAGCACTGTGGAGGGAAAGAGATCCTTCATCGGAAAAGTTTTGACAGAATTCCGGGAACCAAGTAATTGTCGTTTTCTTAGTGCATGCTTTGCAAAGGTAAAGGTAAAGGTAAAGGTAAAGGTAAAGGTAAAGGTAAAGGTAAAGGTAAAGGTAAATGTAAAGGTAAAGGTAAAGGTAAAGGTAAAGGTAAAGGTAAAGGTAAAGGTAAAGTTGTCCCATTACAGGCTCGGCTGGGCCCAGAGGGTTCCAGGAAGTTAAGGTTCCAAGATTTCGTGACAACGGCACTGGATGGAAGTAAGTTGTCAACCTTACGCACCGGCCGCTTTTACCCCAGGAAATACTCCTGGTACTCATTTCTTTTAGAGGCTGAGTCGACACCAGCGCCGTAGTGCGATCGGAAGGATTTTATTTCAATGAAAATTTCCAATGACATAATCTGGGATGGAACCAGCGACCTTCAGACTTGTAGCACAGCACCTTAACCACTGAGCTACAGCGGTCCCCATTTAGTTGTATAATAACACCAATCACTTAATACTGCATGATAATCTTTGATATTCCTCACTTCTGCGAGTTTATAATCTCTTAAATCTAAGGAAAAATACCTATTTTTCCAATGTTTATTATGCGCACATTCCAACATTACTTCAGTTTACGTTGTGAGGTCTGGATGTCTCAGTGTGACGATTTTGGTTCCTGCCAATACAGCCCATAGCGAAAGGACAAAGGCTGGTAATTAAAGAGAAATGTCAGCGTATCCAAACATCACAGATAAGTTAAATGTAAAGCAGTCCCATTACAGGCCTGGACAGGCCCAGAGGGTTCCACGAAGTTAAGGCCCCCAGATTTGGTGACAACGGCACAAGATGGTGGTAGTTTGTCAGCCTTACGCACCAGCCGCCTTTACCTTCAGGTAATACTCCTGGCACTCATTTCTGTTACAGGCTGAGTCAACCCCAGGGCCATAGTGCGATCGGAAGGAATGTATGTCAATGAAAAATCCACTGACACTAGGTGGGATCGGACCAACCACCTTCCGATTTATAACAAAGTACCTTAACCACTGAGCTACCGCGGTCCTCCAGTTTACATTCTTTAAAGATAGTTTTGTTGTATAGTTCCTGCTTATTATGTATTAATCCAAGGTAATGCCGCGAAGTAAATGAGACCTGAGCGCTTCAGGGATATTACGCGGTGGTGGTAATTTCTTACCGACGTTTCGGGACAATCTTCTTCTTCTTCTTCTTCTTCATCTTCTTCTTCTTTATTATCTTCTTCTTCTTCTTCATCTTCTTCTTCTTTTTCTACTTCTTCTTCATCATCTTCTTCTTCTTCTTCTTCTTATCCTCCATCATCATCATCTTCTTCTTCTTCTTCATCATCTTCTTCTTATTCTTCTTCTTCTTCATCATCATCATCATCATCATCTTCTTCTTCTTCTTAATCATCATCATCTTATTCTTCTTCATTTTCTTCTTCTTCATCTTCTTCTTCTTTTTTCTTCTTCTTCTTCATCTTCTTCTTCTTCTTTTTCTTCTTCTTCTTCTTCTTCTCTTCTTCTTCTTCTTCTTCTTGGATTTCTTTATCTTTGAAATTGTTACCTATAAGTTACCCCGAAATATCGGTAAGGATTTAACCCCATACACTGCGTAAATATCCCAGAAGAGCGCAGATTTCAGATCCTGTGTATTTCTATGGCTTTTGTTTCTCAACCTCACTAGTTGAAAGGACAGAGTGTGAGCGACAGTGGAAGGACAGGACAAAAATAATAGAAAATTGACTTTGTCTCTTTATTTGTCTCATTAATTAACGAACTCGACGCACAAAACTTTGTTTTACAGAAAGTTCATTTCATGCCACTACATGTTTGGAGCACATGTGCTCATCTTCAGGAGGTCAAAACAGCATTACACAGCCTCTGGTAATGCTACTTTAACCTCCTGATGATGAGTACATGTCCTCGAAACATGTAGAGGCATCAAATAAACTTATTGTAAAACAAAAATTTTGTGCATCAAGTTGGTTAATTACTGAGATAATTATACTGATATACACGGTCAGCAAAATGTCATAATTTGTCTTTTTCTATTACTGTTTTTGTAACTACTTCTTATCTTTAGGACTTTCATATTTACTTTGAATGGTTTTAGTACCTATACTGTAATTTTAACTTTTTACTTCTATTGTTCGCACAAGTCAATGATAAACAGTCAATTTACCTGCCATTAGGTAAATAAATGTTTTCTCAACTTCGAAATAAATCAAATAATATTACCTAGTTCTTTACTTCTTATAAGAAAAATAATTATGCGTATCTACCAAGTTAATTAGTTCATTGGCTTCAATGGGATATGCATGGAACCCTTGATTGAGAAGAATGTCCATGTATGCTCCACGGGGTGTTCAAATGATACATGACAGCTAGGGCTTAGTGTCTCTCTGGCTGGAGCGCTGGCCATCCCTCAATCAGCCACCCCAATCCTGCAGTCCCCTAGCAAGGGCAGTCAAATGACAGATCCATTTACGGGTCACCGGAGTAATAACTTGCGTCATTTGTACTGTCCGTGGAAAAAACATTACACATGAAGCCTTTACCTATTTAAAGTATAATCATATATATCAGGGGCACCCGGTGGCGCAGTTGAATGAGGCACTGCGCTACAAACCCGGGAGTTCGCGGGTTCGATTCCCGATGATGTCATTGGAATTTTTCATCGACATAATCCTCCTGCCGCACTATGGTCATGGGGTTCACTCAGCCTCTAACAGAAATGAGTACCAGGAATATTTCCTTGGGGTAAAGGCGGCCGGTGCGTAGGGCTAACAACCTCACCACCTTCATGTGCCGATTGTCTAGAAATCTGAATCCCTCAGCCTCCTGGAACCCTCAGGGCTGTCCAAACCTGTAATGTTATTGATTATGTCATATATGAAGAACGTTTAGCTCGCTTCAAACTTTTGTACACCCCTGTTCGAATTTTGGCCTATACACCGTATATTCTGAGTCAGGAATTTTAAGATTTTAATTATTTTCTTACAATATTTAAAGATACGCTGATTATGGGGGGCTCCAGATTTAACCCAGCACTTAACGTAGACTTTAGGCTTATATAGACTGAGATGGCTTGATTTTGATTAACGTGACGAACACATTTGGCGAGGTGGCGGGTGTGGTGGATGAATGTTCTACAGTTGTTCAAATATCTGAATGACACAATATAATAATAATAATAATTATTGTGTTCAGTTCATCCCACCTGCTTGAGTTTACCAACAACACCGGGTTGTCGCAAGGCGGTAATTAACGGACTAACCAACCAGCTAAAAACTAAGTCACTAACTCCGGGCAGCAGAGTCCTCGAAAAGAAGTTAGTATATTCTCAGCCAAGAAATTATCCACATTTTATGGAACCCCAATATTCATAGCCGTGTTCAAAATAACCATTTACTTATTCGTATCTTGAGCTTGATCAAGCAAGTCGCCATTCTCCCTTATTATTCCTAGAAGATTTATTTAAATAATATGTTCACACCCTGTATGCATTTCTATTCTCCCTCCCCCAATTGTGCCACACCCTCCTCCGCTCATTTTTTTTTCATTTCACATCCTTACTATTTTGATTCGGGGACCGCGGTAGCACAGTGGTTAAGGTACTGTGCTACAAACCGGAAGGTCGCTTGTTCGATCCCAGCTGTAGTCAGTGGATGTTTTATAGACATAAAATCCTTCCGATCGCACTATAGCCATGGGGGTCGACTCAGCATCTAACAGAAATGAGTACCAGGGACATTTATGGGGTAAAGGCGGTCGGTGCGTAAGGCTGAAAACCTACCACTGTCCTGTGCCGTTGTCACGAAATCTTTTAACCTTAACTTCTGGAAAACTTTGGGCCTTTTCAGATCTATAATGGGACTGCTTTACCTTTACCTTTTCTATTTTGGTGAAGAATACACATGATTACGATTTTCATTACAAAATTTCCTTCTGTCCACTGTTGTTATATCTCTTATTTTCCAGCTTACGCTATCCGTTAGGTTTATGGAGACAATACGTTTTGATTTAGAAGTGTGGCAGTGTTATGAGGACAGGTGGCAGCAAATATCTTCGATTTCTGACCATTGCTTTTCCGTCTTCATCCCTTCCCCCTTAACTAATCATCGGTAGTGCGTGGCTAGATAAAGAGAGTAAAAGGTTTGGTTGTATTTACTTTTCGTGGGGCGGGATTTATAGGTTCATTGTTGGTATCCCTTTAAAGAAAATTGGAAAGTCGTGTCCTTCATTCCACTCAATTCAATTCTTATTCAATTACGGTGAGATAGCTTGGAGATTGTTGGTAGTCTCAAATACCCACACAATGTCTACATTAGCTACGATAATAGAATAAAGATGAATGAATTTGTGTAATTTTATTATAATACTTACGAGTTGCCACCTTGGAAATTTGATTTATCTGCTCATAAACTTGGGTCTCACATGCTTTCACGAAAAGTAATTCCTGGAAATAAATCGTGCAAAGTTTCTTGTTTCAAAGCTTTCCGGCCATGATTTTAAACAATCAGAAGCCATGAAATACGCAGTCATTTATGCATCTCCGTTCTTTAATACACTTTGAATATTCTCCTTTCCTATTTTCTTTGCAAGTTATAACATTGAGAAAAGCACAGTAGATGTAATATTTATAAATCTTGTCATATTTAATTATTCCTTTTAAAATTACGAGGCTTATTCAGAAAGTAAGTACCGTTTCGCTGTAAAAAAATCAAATAAGGTTTCATATAAAATTTTATTGTTATCAGATTCTACATTCTTCAAACTATTTTTCCACATATTCGCCGCCATTATTGAGGCACTTATTTTAGCGGGGCACAGGTATTTGTGTACCCTCCTCATAGAATGCGGCCGCCTGCGATATTAGCCACCACTGACAATGTCATAGAGTAGAGTCCTTGAAATCTGAGGAAAGTGCAGGGACAGATCAGAAATGGTGAAACGTCTGTCGTCACGCACTCTTTCGTTGACCTTACGCACCAAATCATCATTCACCAAAGATGGACACCTACTTCGCGCCTCATCGTGCACGTTCTCTCTTCCTTCATTGAACACCCGAACCCACTTCCTAACCATGCCATCACTCATCGCATTGTCACCATACATTTGACAGATCTGGTGATGAATCTCACTTGGTATCACATTCCTAGCGTTCAAAAAACGAATTACAGACCGTATTTCACAGTCAGCGGCCTCGTAAATTGACTTAAACATGTTTAACGCACAGGAACAAACATAAACATAACACGCCTTTCACGAAATGGCGTCTGTGGCTTCTTAATTGATAGAGAAAGTCGCTGCACATGCGCAAATTGACAGTCTCGAGGATGCGCGAGAGATATGCGCAGAAGGTACTTAATTTCCCAATAACCTATGTAATATGTCTATTTATTTCAACTGACGGCAGATCAGGAGCGAGACATAACTTTCTTTCGAAAGCCATATAATTTAGAGTTTTAAACGTAAGAAATTTAAGACGTACAAAATTTTTTAACTATACTTTACTTGTCGAAATGCATGACCGAACGCGATAAGTAGCACTGCTGTTATCGTTGAGTTGGAAGTTCGCACAGGCTCGCTGTAGTTCTGCTGTGGTTTGTTTAAAGGCAGGCTTGCTGACACGTGCTTCAGACTTAGAGTCAAACGATGAAGGGTGGGGGTAGTCAGTGACAAAACATCTGGGTAGGATGTGCAAATTAGCGGTTGGGAACAAATTTAAGAAGCTACTATTTTATTCTGCTGGCGTATTTATTAAAGCCACACAAAAATCATCGATAAAAAAGCCAATGTTCAGGACGAGAATCAAAACAGGTAATTGTAGAATTCAAGTCAAAAATATTCCTTCTTTTTAGCCATCTTTCCCAGTCCACAAAATGTTGGTGTTCACATAACAAGAAATAAAATAGTACAACGCCACATTTGTATCTAAAATGTTATCTCGCCTAACGAAGATAATTCATTCCGGAATCACATTCGTTAGCCGAAACTTTCGTTAGCCGAAACGAGCTCCTGGAATGGCCCGACCTTTCATGTTTGCTGCTTTATGTTAGCGGGCGCATCCACTAAAACATTCGTTAGCCGAATCCATATTAGTTAGCCGAGTCCGAAAAAAGACGAAAAAAATTTTCGTTAGAAGAAAAATTCGTTAGCAGGGTCACTCGTTAGCCGAGGTATCACTGTACTTCCACGACTTTCTTAAAAATGTTTTGGGAAATTCTGGTATTAATTTAGAAATAACAATAATAATATTTATTTACTGCAATTGGGTTGTCACCCGGAGGCAGTGGTTATTTTACATGTAAACAAAACATGAAATTGATTACTACTAAATTTAAGTCGGGAAGGCTATATGAGAAGCATGTAGTGGCAACTTGGAATCTTGGGAAACATCTCAGCATATGCTTTTAGGTAAAGGGAAACCAAGAAAAACCTGTGTCGAGGTGGCCGGTCGCAGGACCTTCCGAATACTGACTTCTAGCCAGCAGTCCGGCATCTAAAGTAAAAAAAAAGCAATGCCCACACAGTAAAACAAATACACATAAGTTAACAACACACACAAGACAACTACAACAATACACACGGTGAACCAACAACAATTACACAAAAGACAACTTAAAACTAGCAACAAAACACACCAGACCAATTAATATTATACAACATGTACAAAAGGTGAAAACACCCAAGCAAGATAGTACTGTGTACAGTTTCTTGTAATTGTTGACTCGTCCCCCCATCCCTTGTCTATACTACACTTCACTTCACCTCATTCCACTTCACTTTGCTCCTTTCACTTCACTTCTCTTCCTTGCACTTCGCTACTCTCCACGTTAGATAACTTTTCACTTCACTTTAGACTTTTCACTTCACTAGACCCCGCTTCTCTACAATTTTCGATGATTTTCAACACACTTCACTTGCTTTTAATTCAACTCAATTATCACTTTCCTTACCCTCTTTTTAAAAGTGATTGATTTGCAGGAGAGAATTCCAAACTCTTCTGCCGGTAACTGGTACCAGTGTTGGATGGTGGTTCCAGTGTTGGAACGGGGACAGAAAATCAGACGCACCGACTAACAGATATGTTAGTATAAATATATATATTTTTTTTACAAAACCTGAAATTAGGTAATATTATAAAGATTTTTTTTTTCTTAAACGCATTCAGTAATATAGTTATTGCATCGAACCTACTGGAAAAATTAAAATAGTAGAATTATAACATTTAGATCTTTATTATAAAAGGTAATTCAATACCTAGGAAACTACTTGACGATTGCACCCCCCTGCCGATCCCTGTAATAATTTGATACTTGTCGTGAATTGCATTTCATTACGCGCAATTTCTTAATGAAATATTAATTGTACGAGTACGAACGGTACGAGAAACATAAAGGGCCCCACACACCCTGTGTTAAACTGTGCAGTTTAACTGTGTAAAAAAATCTGCACGAAAAACTGAACTGAATGTTCTCTGGCACAGCACAGGTTTCCCATCAGGATTGTCAGTATTTTTGTTAGTTCTGTGTGTCTTCTTGTGCGCGTGACTATGGTGGATAAAAACAGGACTGTCGTTTGCTGTTTGCTGGCCACATCGGCCATAATGTTATCCGAAAAGAAGAAAAGAAAGCGTAAAATGTGGAGTAAGAAGTGGTATTTGGAAAGGAATATATCATGCGATGCTCATCTGCT
>Ga0123355_10020426_pt1 | contig 10575 bp, 5 predicted proteins | sample TergutEmb28metaG_3_FD_89872 | JGI IMG/M metagenome (GOLD analysis project Ga0123355, IMG submission 89872) | Embiratermes neotenicus P1 segment gut microbial communities from Petit-Saut dam, French Guiana - Emb289 P1 | ecosystem: Host-associated > Arthropoda: Insects > Digestive system > Gut ... | reverse complement strand
GCGGTAATGAACCTTCGGGTTCCGTGAAATGCGGGGAGTTTCTTGACTAGCTGCAGACCAGTTAGCTTCTCAAGAAGGACTCTGCACCATGGAGTAAGTAAGTAAGTAAGTAAGTAAGTATGTAGGTATTTTCTGAAAATTGGAAATTGTAATGGGTTGGGGGGGGGGGGTTGTTCGCTTAATATGCAAGGTCGTCTTATTTTCTGGTAAATATGGTTTTACTGAGAAGAAATTTAGAAAATTCAAAGCCAAGGATGCTTGTACAATAAGCCTGTATTTTATTATCAAATATGTAGACTAAAAATTACTACCGGACATCTTCTCGCCCACAGTTCCACCTTTCGCTGCTAGGATCTCTCGCGTTGTTGCGGACGGAGGCAGCTGGCGGCTAAAGTAGGAACGTCTAAAGGCGGGGGAAAGAAATGGCAAACTACCCCCAAAAACTTGCCCACGATGCAGTGTGCCAGAGCCATACCGGTCACATGACTGGCCTCTGGTTCATGCCAAGCCCGGCCTTCAAGGCTGAATACCAATGCATGATGAATGAATGTAGACTAAAAGGGGTAATAATAATGAGACATTAGCAGAAAGTCATCATATGCCATGGCTAGTTCACAACGAAAACTTTGAAGGCACACTTACTTGCATCACTGTTACCAGACTACACGTAAGAGTTCAGGGACTATTGAACAGATTTTCATGAAATATATTTGGGCCCTTCATTCTTTGTCGAGACTTCTCAATTTTTGTGAAAATCGGACAATACTAGTCATTCTACACAACATTGTACATGTTTTTGTACATGAATCTTCAGTGTCATGCAGTGGATATTTATGGCAGTGCAAATACTTCGAATGAAATTTGAAGAGCAAATAGAACACACATTATGTAAGTCTTGCAGTTCTTGAGATATCTCAATGCAAGGGAGTTTTCATTCATTCATTCCATTGGCATGTGCAGAATGCAACGATTCCTTGCCATTCTCAGGAGCTTCTTCCGTTCCTTTCTGTTCTCTACTTTATCCTGCCACCTTTCTCCACCAAACTATTCTTCCATCCTCTCTCACCTCATCTTGCCATCTCTTTCTTGGTCTACCTCTCAATTGTGTTGTTCCCAAATTCATATATAATACCCTTTTCGGAATTCTGTTTTCTTCCATTCTCTGTACATGCCCAAACCAACATAATCTATTTAACCTTATTGTCTCGTTATAGTAGATTTTGTTAACACTTGCATAAATTTCTTTATTGGTTAATATCCCCCAGTTCTCTTTTTCATTGTCATATACTAGGGAGTGACTGCACCAAAATTGTTACATGTCCAGGCTTGTTTAATATTTACTGGATTTATACTAGGAAGAGTAATTGTGACTGTGCCCAACACAGTTGACACAACTTTGAATTGTGTCATCCCCAGTGTGTGTGTGTGTGTGTGTGTGTGTGTGTGTGTGTATGTATACTGGAGAGGGTATGTAGTCAAACACAACTGTGCCAATTGAGATGTTTTAATGACTATAACTAGCAAAACTACATGTTTCGGCACTTATTGGCCATTGTCAGGTTTTCTTCAAGAGAACTTATGGTCCTACTATATACAATGTGCACGCACATGTACCTCCGAGGTCACTTTCGGGCCTGTGAACAAGACCCCAATTAGGAGGAAGGAAGAGGAACACACTTCATAAAACCAGCGCACTAAGGACTGCAACTCAATACTAGCCACCAGACCCTATCATGCCTCTAGCCAGAACACACCACTGCATTCCAACATAGAAGTTACATATTACGCAACAAAGTCCAGATGTAGAGATCTCTCCATCACGTGCACGCACAATATATACAGTAGGACAATAAGTTCTCTTGAAGAAAACCTGATGATGGCCAATAAGTGCCGAAACATGTAGTTTTGCTAGTTATAGTCATTAAAACTTCTTAATTGACATAGTTGTGTTTGACTACATACCCTCTCCAGCACAGTTTACACAAGTCTGCGGATTTTTTTCCTGCATTATTCTGCTACTGAAATGTAAGATGCCTACATTTAACTGCAGGGCCAGGATAGCATAGTCAATATCATAATGTGGCTATAGGCTGAATGATTCAGGGTTCAGATCCTGGTAGGAGCAAAGAGATTTCTCCTCCACAAACATCTAGACTGGCTTTGGGGCCTATCCACCTTCCTATTCCATCGCTGTCTGAGGGTAAAGCAGCCAGCATGTGAAGGTGACCACTCACCCCCATCTAGTGGTGAGATTAAACATGATTCAAACTGTACTGCTCCTCCCTCTATATGCCCTCATGGTAAGCACAGGGACACTTCAAACTTAAACCTTTAGGTACATGTAGCCGTAACTTAGTGTGGGTGTGAAACTTGGTTGCTCCCACTGAGGGAGTAACGTAGGCTGAGGGTGTTTGGAGAACAAGATTTTGAGGAGAATATTTGGGCCTAAGAGGGGTTAACCTTTTGGCACCAGAGTTATTTTTTTAAATTTTAGCACCCCCTGTATATAAAATGTGAATAAAACAGGAACCAAATATGTTAGAATTAGGAAACAAACTGCATTTTGAAGAGAAAGAAACGGAGAGTATATACCACGTTTAAAATATTAAATACCTCTATTTGTTGAATAAATATATAAAATGAAACGTTTAGAGGTTAGCAGTGTGGTATGACCACTATAGAGGTCTTTAGGCGTCACAGGGTTAAGGTAACCAGGGAGTGGAGAAAACTACAGAATGAGGAGCTTAATGGTCTGTACTCCACACTGAATATTGTTTGGGTGATCAATATCAGGAAGAATGTGATGGGCGGGGCATGTAGCACGTATGTGGGAAAGGAAGCATGTATACAGGGTTTGATGGGGAAACCTGAGGGAAAGAGACCACTTGTAAGACCCAGGCATAGATGGGAGGATAATGAGATGGATCTTCATGAAACGGGATGAGGGGGGCATGGACTGGATCGGGCTGGCTCAGGATAGGGACAGGTGGTGGGCACTTGTGGTTCCATAAATGTGGTGAATTTCTTGACTAGCTGAGAACTGGTTAGCTTCTGAAGAAGGACTCTGCTCCATGGAGTAAGTAAGTAAGCTGTAACTTAGTTTTCTGCAGCAAAGAGCTGCCCATCTTACATTTACTGTAGTTGTTTTGCTGTTCTGGTCTGCAGGTTCACGTGTCCAATCTGTGACAAAGCCTTCGCCCGTCTGGATCAGCTGAAACTTGTACACATGCGCCAACACGACAGCACACCAGAGCCCTCTCCCTTTACTTGCATTACTTGCCATAAAATGTTCAAAGTCAAGGGGAAGTTGGAACAGCATCAGATCTTGCACTCAGGTATCAGAATATTGGCACCTTGCATTAGGTGTCACCAAATACAAGTGTTTGGACACATCATCCTTGTTGCACCATGCATTACGTAGAATCACTTTAATTATTAACCAACAAATGCACTTAAAATCGCTCCGACATGTTTCGATCCTAAGATCATCCTCAGGGAGCTACATTGTTCCTTGCTAAACTCATTTTAAAAACATTCACAAAGTAATTCCTTTATATTAACAGGGTGTTGTGGCAGCATGTCGTGTTGTGTAAGAGTACGTAGTTGAGAATGCGCTTGGCTATGGTGTGCGTCACAAGGTAACACACGACACACACCACAGCCAAGGGCATTCTCAACTACATACCCTTACACAACACGCCATGCTGCCACAACACCCTGTTAATATAAAGGAATTGGTTTGTGAATGTTTTTAAAATGACTTTAGCAAGGAACAATGTAGCTCCCTGAGGATTATCTCAGGATCGAAACATGTCAGAGCGATTTTAAGTGTTTCATTGTGACATTTTATGTAAAGTGCATTTGTTGGTTGATAATTCAAGTGGTTTGGACACACATTTTCTTATGTATTTTATTATCCCTTGCAACCACTGTTTTTTTTCTATGCTCAACTGGCTGTTCATGCAGTGTTATGTATCCACTTCTGCTTCTCCAGCAAACCCCCACTTCGCTTTTAGAACAAAACTTTGATGCTGGAGACTGTTGGATCATGAAAACATCAAATCCAAAGACAGAGTTTTAAAATAGAGTTTTACACTGAAATTAAAGGCAATGGATTTCAAAACAAGGGGTTGAATTTAATTGATTTGGGTAGTTCAGTTGTGTTTTGTGATGAATGTTTATGTTCTGAACCAGGAAAGTGGTCAGTTAAATGCTGTACTTAGAAATCCAACATATTTGTTGTTAGCAGATGCCTTGAGTAGATGTTGACCTTAAATGTAGCATTAATACGTCCGTGCATCGCTCATATATTCACAGAGTACAACCAGCAAGATGCAGTGTTTCTCAATTTATTTATTTCTGTAAGACGCTCTACATGTTTCAGACTGGTTTTCCATCCATCATCAGGAGCTCAAAACTGCACGTACAGCATAAGGTATTTGTCAGATCTGCTGCTAGCCTGGAGAGGATGGAACTTCCTTCCCGTCCAGGCTAGCAGCAGGTAGCAGTATTGGTCTGACAAATACCTGACGCTGTATGTACAGTTTTGAGCTCCTGATGATGGACGGAAAAACCGTCTGAAACATGTAGAGCGTCTTACAGAAATAAATAAATTGAGAAACGTCACATTTGTTGGTTGTACTCTGTGAATGCTGATCTTGGTTGTTGAAACACTGTGTTGTCCAAGAGTTACCAGCAATTAGAACAAACCTACTGTCTTCCATAGGTAGATAGATGCAGTTTATCAAATCAAGATATCTTTCAGTCAAACATTTTCCTTCCAGGCATGAAAAATCACCACTGCCCAATCTGTAATAAAGCTTTTGCATTGGATGTGTACTTAAAATCACACCTGAAGACACACAAGAAGCAGGATGGCTACATTCAGTGCCCCAAGTGTCCTCGGAGATTTGCTTCTGAAGAGACGTTGCAGGTAATGCAGCAACTCAAATCTCACATCTCGTAGCATGTAACAGATATGAAGGTTCATCACTCCTAATCAACAGTATGCATTTTAGTATTATCCTTCAAACAGGTCCCCCTTCCACATCTCCTGCGAACTGTACTGCTCTCTCTTCCAGCGTCCTTCTCTCATCCTGTACCAGTGCTGACAGGAATGTTGTTAGCAGTAACTGTGTGGTAGCCATTGCTAACTACAAGAACTTTCAACTAGCTGACAGAACAAAGGGGACTGGAGGGGAATATGACAGTAGAATGAGAAAGGAACACCATGCATATTACAGTCTCCACCATCCTTTGGACTTCTTTCTGTGGCCTCAGTACAGTTAAAGTGACCTTCCCAAGAGGTGTTTCCCCATCAAATTATAGTGTGCACATCATATATTTGTGGGCCCGGTAGCTCAGTCGGTATAGCGACTGACTACGGGTTGGACGGTCCGGGATTGAATCCCGGTGGGGGATGAGATTTTCCGCCCGTCCAGACTAGCCCTGGGGCCCACCCAGCCTCCTGTAAAATGGGTACCAGGTCTTTTCCAGGGGTAAAGTGCGGCCGGGGCGTGCTGCTGACCCCTCACTCCCTTCTAGTGCCGCGGTCATGGAAGAGTAGAGCTATACCTCTACCCACCCTCTGGGCCACACCGGGCCTGTAACAGAAACACTTTACCTTTTTACATCATATATTTCCTAGTATGTTGTGTGTGGAACCTATCATAACTAACTATACATTGTGAAACCATATGTAGCCTTTATATGTGGGAGATTTAAATCCCAAAGTAGCCTCCAATGGTCGGGGTACTTTTCACTTTCAATGCCCGTTTTTCCACCTGCTAATACTATCCGCTGTATTTCATACATTTTTAACGTTAGTAACTTCAAATAAAAATTACATGCTTAAGAAAGAATCCATCTACCCGTTCCACAAGTTTCAAGAATATCCACCTATTTGTATGTAGTTTTAAGGTCATTTTTTTGTGTTTATTTTTTACTCTAATTTCCATATTCTAGATTTATCCTTTTGAAATAAGTGCTGTTGTAAGACGCTGTGCTATAAAAATTTGGAGGTGACTGTACATATGATCATATTTCTTATGAACTTTTTTAGGTTTCAGTCTCATGATATTTGGGTTTCCATCTCATAGTGTTGTTTATTTTTAAATTTTATAATGATGTTTGGGTTTCTGGATGCTGTGGCCAATGAGTTCATATGCAATGAGTGGGAGAGGAAAGGAATGTAGATGGCCGTTTATATCTATGTTCAGTGCAATATGGGACCAGGGGTAATGTCCTTCATTCTGCTGTAAGGATTTCTTCATGACATTTTTTAATTGTAGGTTCATAAAAATAAAGTAATCCCGTTACAGGCCTGGTGTGGCCCAGGGGGTGGGTAGAGGTATAGCTCTACTCTTCCACAACAGCGGCACTAGAAGGGGGTGAGTGGTCAGCAGCACGCCCTGGCCGCACTTTACCCTTGGGAAAGACCCGGTACCCATTTTACAGAAGGCTGGGTGGGCCCCAGGGTCGGTCTGGACGGGTAGAAAATCTTATCCTCACCAGGATTCGACCCCGAACCGTCCAGCCCATAGTCAGTCGCTATACCAACTGAGCTACCCGGCTCATATTGTAGGTTTATGATCATGTCAATCATCTAACTCAACAGTTCAGTCTGTTCCATGTCAGTACAATAACACGTGACAGACCAGGCAGTGCGGACGCTCGAATCACAATCAGAATCAGGTGTTGAGTTTGTTGTGTGCCGAATTGCATCGAATTGCATTGAGCAGCGTGGCTACAAGGATGCACCTTACAAATCGAGACAGCACGAAACTTACGTCAGAATCGGACTCCGACGCACATTTAGCTGAAAGTGACAGTGACATTGCTGACACAAACTTCACACAGTGGACTGTCAGTACAACCTGTCGACCTACTGTACCTGTAGTCCACAGGATTACAGGGGGTCCTAGTGGGTTACGACAAACAGAGCCACCGCACATCAAAAAAGACCTTTCCCCACTTAGCGTTTTAACTGCAAGACACGGAAGACAAGCCAACTAAAAATACTTGACACAGAACACAAGATGCTGGCTTATGCAGTGTTAGAGGATTCCATGTTATGTGTTTTCTGCCAGAAACAAACAAGAATGATTATTGATTTCAAATTTTTGCCGTGTTCTGAATGTTGTATGCTTTCTTCTGGGCAATTCCCCGGCGTCTGAATTTTATATGCCAACGTTTCGGAACACTGTGTCTGTTCCATCTTCATAGGCAGGTAGGTATGAAGAATACCCACCTGCCTATGAAGATGGAACAGACAGTGCTATGAAACGGCGGCATATAAAATTCAGACGCCGGGGAATTGCCCAGAAGAAAGCATACAACAAACAAGAATGAAATTCACGTGACAAGAATGCGACATAAGATTGTGTGCTGACCAGCCTCGTGGTCTAGTGGTCAGAGTCTCTGCCTACTATTCATGAGGTCCCGGGTTCAATTCCCGGCTCTACTGTGGGAATTTTCTCTGAAGGGGAGGATTCCCACGGTGACCATGGTCTGGGTAGTTTAGCAGAATTTAGGTTTAAGGGCCCTCCTGCCACTACATCCTCCTATATCACCACTCACATCATCAGGACAACGTAACCGCGCCTCATGGGCGTCCCAACCTCAGAAGTCGGTTACACTTCTGCCATGCCCAGGAGGGAAGACCACAAAGTCCACAAGGACATGTGGGGACATTGGAAAAAGAAAAGAAGAAGAAGAAGATTGTGTGCTACCCCATGTTTTGAAGTACAGCATCAAATTACATTTCTGAGGATCAGCTGACACTAAACTGGAAAAGCAGAACACACAAAAGTCAGTAAATACCACCACTGTAACTGCTGAACCGATATTTTTCAGCATTGTTTTCGTGATGAAATAATTGGGGTGAAGCAGGTGTGGATTTTACAGAAGGGGCTTTATGAAGGAACAGAGACGTGTCTGTCAGAGGGCCTTTGCATGTGTTTGTTTGACTTAAAACCAGTATGAGGAAAAAATATGAAATGCTGCCTGGATAAATCTGTAAATAATTCATGAATTCCGGAAAAACCGTAACACTGTTAGTAAAAAAATTAAAATTTATTACTGATAATTTTAAACTAGGATTAATCTTTACACAATCATTTATGCCTATACAAGCCTCTTAGACAAACACTGTGAAAAAAAGATGTGCAATTATAAACGCATAAAATTTTAAAGATGACATAGTGTTGCAGGACAGTGTCTTCCCACTCGGCCGTTGAGGGCATTTAATTACTGGGATGGCGTGTTTTCCTGTTCGGCCTTAGAGGGTTAATACAAAGAAGTATGATTTTGAACATTGATCAGTCTGTTCTCATAAGCCAACTGCTGCACACCAATATGAATCACTGTCCCTGACATGTTTATAACATTGTACTGTACCCTCCCATTCATCTTCATTTTCCTAAACAAACTGACCACCTAGCAAGTAAAATCAATTTGCAAAGGGGATCAACAACAATATATATGGGACTCTTCCTCAATTGTTTCAGGTTCACAACGAGAAGTTTCATGTGAGACTGCACAGAACTGCAAAGGAAACGAGACAAGGAAACAAGAAAAAACAGAAAAAAGTTGCTGTACTCCCAGACACAACTATGCTAGAACCTGAAATAGACATCACAGACATGGATGAAATGGATGGAGTCAACCTGCTTGAAGAAGACGACATCCTGTCTGACAACAAGTGTAACACTGTCATATACCTGCAGATGGTGCCTGACCTTGACTTGTCTCTTAACGGTGACATGTCACAATAATAATAAAAACAAATCTGTCGCATGTTCCTGGAATACTTGTATGCTATACAATAAATAATGTACCTGTGTCCCTTGGCCTGACAGCTGTATCACATAACTCGCCTGTATCCGCCACCACCAGTTCAACTGACCCTCTTTCACAGAACAGCAACAAAGTACCAACCCCCATATTATTTAACCCTTTTACGCCTAATGACTATAGTGGTCGTACCGCACCGCTACCCTCTAAACGTTGCATTTTATGTATTTATTCAACACATATAGGTACTGAATATTTTAAACATGGTATATACTCTCCGTTTTTTCCTCTTCAAAATGCAGTTTGTTTTATAAATCGTAACGTATTTGGTTCCTGCATTATTCACATTTTATATAGAGGGTGTGCTAAAATTAAAAAAATAATTCCGGCGCCAAAAGGTTAAGCAGGTCTCACAGTTTCTTTTCAGATATCTACACATTTCAGTGCTCCCTACAAGTAACTGCACAGAATCCAGTCTGGGGATCTAGGAGGCCACATTCATTCATTCATTTACTGACTGTTGCAAAGAGACAGGCCCTACGATTGTTAAGGCCTAGGACAAATTTTGTGTATAATTTTTGAATTCACATTCATGTTGGTCATGATTGCACAATATTACATCATGCTCAAAATCACACTACGCTGATGATTCATTCTCACGAGTGCCCACTAGAAGCTAGTCCCGGTTCATAAGGAGCCATGCTGGCAAGTGAACGTGTGCCACTAGGTTCTGGGTTAGGCAGAAGATATTCACATTTAATAACCACAAGAGTTACCAAATTCTATCAATAACACAGGGTTATTGTGTCTGAGGCATTCTACATGCAGCAGTTCAATTGTGAACAGTGTAATTAGTGATTCAGTTCGGGAAAACACTTTAGGCAACAGGCGTGTACGCAGGCAGGCTGAGTATTTGTTGGTAGGCAACCATAACAGTATGTAACAACAAATATATGTGTAGTGACGCCACAAAGGGCTAACCATTATGTGACATTAGGTCAAGTGAATATATTGCAAGCAATCAGTTCTATAACTACTGGAAATATTCAAGCAACATCATGTAGTGTGATTCCAGGCAAAGGCAATCAAAATTAAAGTGATCAGTGTTTGTGATAAAGTACGTCTTTGATTTAAACCGGCATTATACGCAAAACTTGTTCATGCCAATGTGTGTCACTGAACAGTGGCAGTGCATTGATAATGATTCTGAGTGCACTCATTGCACACCAGAAAGTTGTGCAAATACAAATCACGAACTGCATTTGAAAACACCCATATCTGTTATTCTGGCTGCTTACTTTCCCATGCCACATCCACAAAAAACACAAGTTCTGGATCAAGAAATACACTACATACTAATTCTTGAAACTGTATGTAGCATTTTACATGGTCATAGTTCTATAATAGTTTTGTTGCCCTCTGAGCTGAGGATTTTGACAACCCACTCTGAACTGCCACTGAGAGCAAACACTGTCCAGTTTCTTTTCCATTAAAATGTGATGTTCCGTAGTTCCTTGTCCAGCACACAAACTGTCACTTGAAATTCTTCCACTCCTCTGTATACTCATTTTACAAGGCACTTGTAACAACATTTTTTTACAAATCTTTTGGTACACTCAAACGAACAAAAACCCATCGCAGTGATATTTCGTACGTCCCGCTAAAGCAGTGACGTACAGTACAGTTGCCATCATAATTTGAGTCGTTTTACTTTCCCCATATTTGTGCATTCGTGCAGTTTCTCTGTCTTCCATACATTACAATCAATCACACCGCGCATAT
>Ga0123355_10020425_pt1 | contig 10575 bp, 5 predicted proteins | sample TergutEmb28metaG_3_FD_89872 | JGI IMG/M metagenome (GOLD analysis project Ga0123355, IMG submission 89872) | Embiratermes neotenicus P1 segment gut microbial communities from Petit-Saut dam, French Guiana - Emb289 P1 | ecosystem: Host-associated > Arthropoda: Insects > Digestive system > Gut ... | reverse complement strand
GCCACCTTCCGGAATATCAACTGAGATATGTTCCCAACCTGTATGACCTACTGCCGGTCTACGGAATCCATCTCTGCGACCTTCTGCATCTAAGTCACTACGACCGATTCCCGTGGCTAAGTTCTCAGCTGTAAACCAGCCCCAGAATGCAAACGCTCCGACTTCATCGATTCCATCAAGGTATGCTTCTACTGCACTTAAGTTTACATTAGTATTGAATGCTACTGGTACTACGAGTTCGGTAATTGCGTTACCATCACCATCAAGACCAAAGTTGCCATTGCCATACGCATGGAACGTTATTCGCGCTGCTTCTCCACCAATAATACTGTCAGCTCCCCATAATGCGAGGTATTGGATACCCGCATTTGGCATGCCGAATGTATAGCCAACATTATACGGATTAGGTCTATCTGCACCAGGTCTTACTAAATTATCCTGAACTAAAGTGTTAATATTTGTTCCAACTGTTGGTGGCGTTGCACCATATGGCATACGGTACCAACCAAGGAAATAATGATTCTCTGTTACTCCACCTGCAGTTAGTGTTACAGATGTATTATTCGCTACAGGATTTGGTCCCGGGATATTTAGATTACCCCCTGCCACTGTCGCTGATTGCCCACTGTGTGTCAAGTTATCGGGTACATTTGCAATTCTAAGTCCAGGTGCAAAGTTTGCTACAAATACCAGCGGGCCACTTACATACATGGCTGCTATTTCGTTTGCAGTTATTGGGTTACCGTTATGCGTCCAACCTGCAAACATCCAGCCGTCCCTTGCTGCTGTAACCGGAGGTATTCCTATTGGTGCACCATTTACAGCTCCACCACCCGGTCTGCTTTCACGCAGATTTCTTGTGACTGATGGTAGCCCATCCACTGTTCCGCCTGTTGTCGGAGTACTTAGATTGGCTTCAAAGCGTACATCATGATATCTGTAATCTATACGTGCTTCTATACGCGTATGCTGGTCGACATTTACACCTATCTGTTGCATCGCACCTGCTGAACCTGGAATTGCAGTTCGCACATATGTTTCAACCATAGATCCATCTACCGGATCTCCCACCCATGCTCTGGTGATTTGAGTGTTGTACCAACCCAAAATATCAGCATTCCAAGGAACATACGTAATTCTAACATTCGTTAGAGAGTTCCGTATCACTCCATCGCCACTATCAACCGGCATTGCCGGATTTATATCGTGAGGGGCGGTAGTCGCCATACCTGGTGCTGTTACTGTATGGTTGCTTGATCTTCTCGTTTGCGTAAGTTCCGCTTCCATAGTGCTGCGTGCATGGGCGGTACCAAGTGTGTTGAAGTAAATATGTCTTCCTTCTATTCTGTTTCTGGTAACAACATCATAGTTGTTCCAAATGTGATTGCGCTCTTCTATTGCTGCTACGCTTCCATCTATATTCGTACGCGGTCCAACCCATACCACACTACCGACTTGTCCACCTGCAAAATGAGGATTACCAACATTTCTTGCAGCTAGGTTTTCATCTATTAGCAGACCGGCAGTAGCTCTGTTGCCTTCAAACGTTGTGTTTGTAATTCTAAGTCTATCTGTAGCCGCATTCGTAGGCAAGTTGTTGTTGTTGGCACTCAACACAAGGGAAATCGCACCACCATTGAGTGCACGGTTATTCCTAAATGTAGAGTTGGTGATGTGAACACCTCTAGCCGCCGCCAAATCAGTTCCTTCATGGCGGATTGCACCACCTTCACCGGCTGCCATGTTACCTTCAAAGAGAACGCCATCTACACGTAAGCCAACATTATTTGCGTTTATAATACTTATGCCTGCTCCATTTTGTCTGGCAACATTACCTCTAACTATTGAGCCTGGTGATAAAGTAATGTTTGTCGCACTCGCCGAGAAGAAGCGCATACCGCCACCATTAGTTGCTATGTTATTCTCAATGATTGTTAAACCTTCCACAGTAACATTAGAGTTGGTATTACTATGAATTCCACCACCGAAATTATTTGCTGAGTTCCCGCGAAGAGTAATGTCATATGCATTTAGCACCGCTGCTGCACCGGTCTGATTGTGTGCAACAGAAATACCACCGCCACTTCCGTTAGCATGATTATATGAAAACGTAGCGCCACGAGTTGTGAGGCGTCCGCCACCTGAATCAATAAAGACACCGCCGCCGCCGCCGTTGCCGGTTTGAGCAGAGAAGTTGTGTGATATAGTTGCGCCTGGATTTATCGTAGCAAGACCGTTTGTTATGATCAATCCGCCACCACGACCTGCAGCTCTGGCATGACTGATTTCACTACCCGCATGCATATACAGACGAGTTCCTGAGGCACCCATGCTGATACCGCCACCGTTATTAGCAGGTCCTCCTGCAGGAATTCTTCCATCTACTGGTGCCGCTGGGTTTCTTGTCAATCTAATATTCCACAAGTGAAGTATACGACTACCTGCCATTTCAAAATGGCGGTTTGCATGCCCATCAGCTCTGATAAGTGCAAATGATGCACCATATCCCTCTATAGGGCACCAGCTGTAGATATGTACTGTGGTAGATGCACCGGCATGAGGCAATACAGCTGCCGCAAGGGTAATATCTTGTGTTACGCGAATAACCCTTGTGCCACTGGCATTCAAAGCAATCCTCAATGTAGCATCATCCGTTGCAGTATGAGTGGTCGCCGGAAGTCCTACAGGACGTTCAAACGACATAGGTTCAATCCCAACATACCCATCTTCGCCATACTCATACTCTTCTTCGTTTACTAGTTCTTCGCCTTGATTGAGTTCGCTGTCCGGAACATCCGCATCCGGTGTTTCAACGACCGGAACGTCTACTGTTGGAATGTCCACAGCTGGCAACTCTACTTCTGGTGTTTCCACCGCTTCTTCTTCAGATAGCACCTCTGAAGTCGTGACATCTGCAGCTCCTACATAATCAGAAATTGCATAAATGTCCACATCTTCGCTTGCACTTGCCATTCCCATAGCTGGTAGCGCCACTTGGAGTACCAGCAAGGTCATCAATATTACTGCTAACGCCTTCTTTACTTTCATGTTCTTCTCCTTAAGTTATTAATACTTCCTGTTATATATCTGACTAATTTTGTCATATTTTAACATAGCATATATCGAAAAAGCAATTATTTTCCTACATATGTTGTTAATAATGTGTTAATTTTGTTGAATTTCGCGATAGATAATGCTCTTGCACGCTTTATGTCTGTGCTATATGAGCATATAATCGGATATGATTGTTATACTCTATTTGCAATTTCTTTAAATGTACTAACTGCTTCTGTTCGTTCAAAAAACACCCTCTCTCCAATATCGACTTCATTCCAATAACTAATTCTTTTACCACTTTTACGTTCTGTCATGAATACTATTTCATTGTTTCTACTAATAATAATTTTACTTATCTGCGCGTTTGCCACACCTTTCTTACAAACTATGTATACATCATCACCTATAAAGCATGGCAATTCTATTAATTCATTTTGCTTTCCTTTCACAACTGTCATAAATCTCCCACCCGTTATAAATATTGTTATTAAAAATTTCATAGCTTTCCAGATAGTTATTCATCTGTGATTCTGTTAGTTTAATTAGGAATTCACAGAACTTTTCACTCATTTTGCACCTATAATTTAGTGCGTATTAATACCTCCATTACTATAGAAGAGAAAAATTCTGCTGGTTATTCAATATGCTAAATGTAAACAAATTGTAAATAATTCGACATTTCTGCAAATACTGCTAGTTATTTGCTCCTAAAATTTGCTTTTCTATCGCCAATGTAATAAAATGTTGCTTGTTACGTCAAGATTGGAGCAACATCGTGATAGTTACAAACAGAAGAATAAATACAATTATAGTTTCTCTTGTTATCACCATCATTACAGTAACAATGATGGTGATAACAGTGTTGTATCTCGCAGCTTTAGTATCTGCCGAAACAATTGAATCTCCCTACTATGAAGGGTATTACCCAAATGACGATGCATCAAATGATTCCGACACAGAAATGGATTCTGATTTAACTGATGAACCCGACTCAGGGGATAAGTATAATCCGGATGATTCCGACACAGAAGATAACTCAGATCAGGATAATGAACCTGATGAACCGGACCAATGTGCTGACTGTCCGGAACTATCTGAACCGGAAGATGATGCTTATGAAAATGATTACGCATCAGACAACAATGAATCTGAACCACCTCTTGTTGATGGTGGCATAGATGATAAATACTGTGATGAAAATTATTATTACTACGAATATTGCTGCTTTGAATGCTACTGTTATGAGTGTTATTGTTGTGAATATTATAACTGTTATAATATAGATATTATTCCGCTATCTGTACATACACCATATGGATTAACGACTACATATGTGGTTTCTAATGAATCCGAATTGAGAAGTGCATTGACAAGCACAACGGATCCGGCTGTTATTCGTCTAACAGAGAACATAGATATTATCGGTGCAGTACTTCCTATTAGCTCTGGTTCATCTTACAGGGTAGTGTATTTATATAGTGATACAGACGGTGCTTTTTCTATTAGCAGAACTAACACTAGTGGAGCTGCGTTACGACATATTAACATAACCGGAAGTCGCCAGTTACATTTGTATAATATTACAATTACAAGACCGGCACATCTTACTAATTTAGGTGGTGGTATAGATGTACGAGGTGGTGCACATCTGCATCTACATGCAGGCAGTACAATAAGTCATAATCGTGCATTGGTCGGCGCAGGTGTTCATTTACTAGCTGTAGGTTCTACTTCACGTATGACAATGCATTCCGGTGCTGTAATTAGTGATAACTACTCTACCCGTGCATTGGGTCTTGACGGTAGCGGTGGCGGTGGGGTGCTCGTTGACAGTTCCTCTCGTTTCTATATGTATGGCGGTACTATTAAAAACAATATTTCCAGAACCGGTGGTGGAGTTCAAGTTGGTGGTGCCGGTGGTCGTGGTATTGCCAGATTTTACATGCGTGGCGGTCTGATACAAAATAATACAGCTCGTCGTAATGGTGGTGGTGTTCATCTTAACACTAATACTATATTTGAGATGAGTGGCAGTGCCACAGTCGACAGTAACCGTGCATTAGGTTTGACAGGTCCAGGTGCTACATCAGCTGCCGGCTTTGGTGGCGGTGTCAAAGTGTTTGATCTTGGAACAAATAGAATAAGGCTACATGATAATGCCACAATCTCCAACAACACCGCTGCTAATAGTGGTGGTGGTATCAGCCTTATGCGGGTCGGTCATAGGATTACAATGTATGGTGGCAACATCACAGGTAATACAGCACAATCCAACGGTGGTGGCATTTTTGTACAGTCAAATATGAATACCGCAAATGCAATAGACATTCGTGCCGGTAGAATAACTAATAATACTGCTAATAACGGCGGTGGTATTTGGTTTAACATTGGCACAACAGGAAGTACCGGAAACTTACCAACCAGTACTGCATCAACAAGAATTAATATTTCTGAAGCTGTTATTTTTTCTGGTAATGTTGCTCGCACAGGCATGCGCATAGATGAAAATCTAGGATACCGTAATAGAAATAATATTCCTAGTTTACCAATAAGGAGTACCGTTAGTACAATTAGTCCAGATCAAAATTATTGGATAGGCATAAACCCAGCTACAGGTGTTGCTGAAAAACGCGCACATCTTTTTAATAATTATGATATAAATGTCAGAACTTTTGTGTATGCCCGTCCGGTACAATTTGAAGTAACCGGAACTGCCGCTAATAATAGCGATATGTCTGCTTTCGTCACCAGAGTGGCTCGTGCCGGTACAGGGGCAGGAAATTTTGCACCTGCAAATATAGAAATAAATAATAATACATTAGTCGCTGTTCGTGCTGAAGCTGCGCAAACGTCACAGGTACGATATGAGGTAACATACTACCCGTGGAACACATCAACTCCTTGGAATGCAGGTCCGCCCGGTACTCCTTCCAGAAATTGGCGCGAAGGTGCGGCAAATGCAATCGGCAAAAATATACATAACCCTAGCACTGATTTAATGGCAAGCAATGTTCCATCAGCACCTGATAATACGACTGCTTTCCGCACAACAGTAGAAATATACAACATATATCATGAGGTAACTTTTACTGTTTCGCCGCCAACAGGTGGAACACTACATGGAGCTAATACAACACTAATAAGATTTTATGCACAAAGTAGACATCCAGATGACCATACGAGTATTAGAACACCAAGTGGCGAACCGGTAGGTATGCCTCCACACGCACTGTCTAATGACGGTTGGATATTTGAAAGTTGGACACACAATGGTGTTGTGGTATGTACATACGAAGATGGTCGTGGAATTCCCGATGCAAAGATATTTGTAACAGATCCGCTAACTTTTGAAGCTAATTTTGCACTTGATGTTGTCGTAACACCAACACCGATGCCAACGCCGACACCTACGCCAACGCCTACGCCAACACCAACGCCTACGCCAACACCAACGCCTACGCCAACACCAACGCCTACGCCTACGCCAACACCAACGCCTACGCCTACGCCAACACCAACGCCTACACCAACACCAACGCCAACACCAACACCAACGCCTACGCCAACACCAACGCTAACACCGACACCGACGCCTCCAGATATCGATGATCCAGCTGCTCCACCATCGGATGATTATATTGTTGAATATATTAGAAGTGAAGTCGAAGAAACTGAAGATTTAGATATACCATTACTTGTAGAGATTTTTGAACCCGGGCACGGTAGCATGGTTGATATAATTGAAACCGACAGCCCATTTATGGCATTTTTAAATAATATACCATTCTTTGCAGCTCCTAATTCGGCAACATGGTCATTAATCAATCTAGTTCTTTCAGCATTAGGAATATTACTCGTAATATTCATTGTTGTCAGGAATATAATAAAAGGAAACAAAGAAGATTATAATGATGTCCAACATTCTAAGACATTGGGAACGATCACCTTAAAATTCGGAAATGATCGATATTACAGCATTACACCTCTCGCAGGAGCTATGATTTTGAGTTTATTAGCTTTCATATTCTTCATCATAATTTCAGACTTAAGCACATCATTAGTATTATTAAATATTTGGACAATTCTTCATGTAATAATATTTACTATTATCTGCTTACTTTGCAAAGCTGTATTTAATGCTACTCGCAAACAAAGTTCAATAAACGATAGTGTGAAAAATGATAAAAATTTGACACAATCGCATTTGGTGTATTAGAATTAAAAATCGAAAGGTGTTGATGAAATTTTGGCTAATCCTAAAACTGAATATAAACGCGATGCTTCTGTCAAAAAAGAAATTGATACCATTGTTGAGGCCGCTTCAAAGGGTGATAAAGATGCACTTAGTGAGCTTTGCAACCATATCTCGCGTGATGTGTTCTATATGTCAACTTTCATTTTGGGTAAAAGTGAAGGTGCTGAAGATATCGCACAGGAAGCTATGTATGATGTATGTAAACACATTCACTCCCTAAAAAAACCAAAAGCATTTCGCAAATGGCTTTCTACAATTATTGTTAATAGAAAAAATGAATACTTACGCGAGCAACAGAAACGTGGAGTAAATGTAGAAATATGTAAATATATAGAGGAGAGCCTGATGGAAGAGCGCAATGACTTCGTGCCTGTTGCCAGCCTAGAGAACAGAGAATTAATGTATGTCGTAAAAAATCTAATTTCTGAATTGCCTGATAGACAGCGTGAAATAGTTGTATTGCGTTATTACGAAGACCTTAAAATAACTGAAATAGCGAAGATAATGAATATCAGTTTTCAATGTGTTTCTCAGCAACTTTCAATTGCTAACAAAAAAATTAAGCGGGGTATTAATGAATAGACAAACTCAAATGATGACAGTAAAGCAAGCGCGGCCGTACCGGTAGGACTTGCAATATCCAGCACATTGCAACATGACTCTCTGGCTTTTGGTGTTGCAAATGAATCAATAATCCATAGTTTAGCTATCAATTGTTATGAACTTATTCAAACTGAAACAGCAGTAATCGTTACAACAACAATAGCTGCAGCCAGACAAGCCACTACGTTAGTAATTGCATTTATTTCCTCTATATGTATAGCAACCATGTTTGCGTTGGCGCCGAATTTGTTTCAATCAAGATATATGGAATATGTGCATACTCTTCCTTCGCCGAACCCTGTTCGTATTGTTTTTCAAGGCGGCACTGCATTTGACAATGGACTTGCACACTTAAATCCGGAAACTGTTTCAGTAATCTCTGAAGACATGGATGTGTTAAGCTGGTGGGTTACGCCCGTAGACAACGATATGGTTTTACTTGAAGGTGAAGGGTATAATTCAAATAACACTCTATCTCAACTTAAAGAACGTGGAAAAAATGGAGAGTTTATCATTTATTTTAGACTGATTGATGAATTTGGCAGAATTCATACGCAAGGAATAAATTTTTATCTGGGTTAGTAAAATCATTGTGGCTCGGAGGCAGCAATAACGGGAATGATAAAACACCGGGAGAAGTACATCGTGTTGATATACTTCTTCCGGTGTTTACTGCTGTAATTTTGAAATTCTATCTCAGCATCATCTTTTGAAGCAGCTCGTCTACTCCATTTTTCAATGACTCGATGCTTCCGCTCTCGAACGGAGAATTTAGACCGGCTTCTGCTATTAAATCGGTTAGCTTACGTGTTCCGGCTTTTTTCATAAGATCAATGTAGCTTTTCCACGCAGCAGGTGTATTTGATTCCATCCAAATTCTATATTGAATCGCACATGTTTCTGCAAGGCAGTAATCAATATAATAGAATGGTCTCTCGTAAATATGTGGTTGACGTTGCCAATGTCCACCCTTACTAAAGAATACATCGCCATCATAATCGAGATGCGGTTTATATTCCAGCTCTAGCTTCTGCCAAGCTGCCTTGCGTTCAGAAGGTGTCATATCAGGATTTTCGTATACGATATGTTGGAACTCATCTACAGTACAACCGTATGGAATAAATGTCAGAGCTGCAGCCAGTTGCATATAGAGAAATCTGTCTGTTTCTTCTTTGAAGAAAAGATTCATCCAGTTACCGGTGAAGAATTCCATTGCCATTGAGTGGATTTCGGCCACATCATAGGTATATTCTTGATACTCTGCAATTTCAATATTTCTTGCAAGATACGAAGCAAGCGCATGCCCACATTCGTGTGTAAGAACATCAACATCTTCACTGGTACCATTAAAGTTTGCAAATATGAACGGTGAGCCGTAATCTGGCATAAAGTGGCAATATCCACCACCGGACTTCCCTTTTTTTGCAAGTACATCAAATAGTTCATTTTCCAACATGAAATCGAAGAATTCCTTTGTCTCTGTAGAAAGCTCGTCATACATCTTCTTCCCTGCTTCGAACATCTCTTCAGGAGTTCCTTTTGGTGTCGGATTACCGTCTGCATAATAGATGTCTTCGTCATAGAATTTCAATTTCTCAACACCAAGATCTATGCGTCTTTGCTCATGCATTTTTTGCAAAAACGGAACCAATATTGTTTTTACTTGGTCGCGGAATCTCTTTACAGCTACTGCATCATAGCTGTTTCGTTGCATTTTTACATATCCAAGCTCTAGGTAATTCTCATATCCCATCTTGAGTGCCATTTCATGACGGAGTTTTACAAGCTCGTCAAATATATCGTCGAGTTCTTTCTCATTTTCTACGAAAAATTCTGTGCGTTTTGCATATGCAGCTTTTCGTACATCTCTGTCAGTTGAAAGCTGATATGCACGAAGTTGAGATAGGTTTAGCTTTTTGCCATCAAACTCTAAGCTTGCTGATGCAAGTAGCTTATTGTACTTTGTGCAAAGAGCGTTTTCTTTTTGCATTTCATCAATGATTTTGTCATCAAAGCCTTTGAGCTTAAGCTCTGCATTTACAAACCAAAATTCGCCCAATTCTTTTTCTAACTCAGCTCTGAATGGCGAATTTACCATTTCACGATAAAAATCCACCCCAACCTTCTGAAACATTGGAGAATTTTCGTCGATAAAGTCGTTTTCTTTGTCGTAAAACTCGTCCCTCGTATCAATTGTGTGTCGAATATATACCAACGCTGATAGTGTGCAGATGTTTTTATACAACTCTTTGTATTTATTGTACTGCTTCATCACTTCTGCCGCATTACTTGCATTTTTTACTGCAGCTGTAATTGCTGTTCCATCGGCTATAAGTTGCGCCATATCGGGTCGTGTATATGGTATTTGCGAAAATTTCATATGATGCCCTCCGTTTATTAATGCTAATCCCCGTTTAAAAGAGTATTATTGTTGATAAATCGATGTTCTCCTCTATTTCTTTCCGTGTACTATATATACTCGCGAGTATAATATCAGAAAAGCAAACTAAATGGAATACGTATATTTCACATTAGCTGTTACTGGTCACACATGCATAAAATCCGCCTACATCAAGCAATATGTCCTGAATTTTTCGCTAGAACGGGTCTCATCGCCCTACATACGCGAAAAATCCATGACATACCGCTTGATTACGGCT
>Ga0123355_10020423_pt1 | contig 10576 bp, 9 predicted proteins | sample TergutEmb28metaG_3_FD_89872 | JGI IMG/M metagenome (GOLD analysis project Ga0123355, IMG submission 89872) | Embiratermes neotenicus P1 segment gut microbial communities from Petit-Saut dam, French Guiana - Emb289 P1 | ecosystem: Host-associated > Arthropoda: Insects > Digestive system > Gut ... | reverse complement strand
TGTTAATAGCTGTACGTAACATCAAAGTCACTTGTGAGTGACATAAAGCCATTAAATTGAACTACAAAAACACTCCCACTCGTGTCATAGTTGTCCTTAGACTTCCAAGTACTTTACGCAGGCCGCAGCTGATCTGTTATGTTGTGACGTCAGAGCTACCGTGCTGTAGCGCACACGCCAGGGTCACTGCATTACCATGTCTCGTTGATCGGGCAGGCGCATTGGATAAGTATGACGTCACGGACGGCCTACAGTATGTCGACACCTATGACGCCGACACTTTTCTCTGTCCATTATCTCCGTAACCGTTCTACTTTGGACATAGGTGTTTTGGGTTATATCGGTATAGTTTAACATAAGGAACACTCTCCCGAAGTCTCGCACATTCCTCCTGGGACACCCCGTATATTTATAGGTTAACAACGGTCGACTTTATACCAGCCAAAAGGATTAGTAGTTACAAGAAACTGAAAAACTTAAAGTCGATAATGATAATGTAGTTGAAGAGACTACTGGATGCAGGAAAACACGAAAAGACCATACAATTCATATATAAAGGTGGTTGAAAATGGCTTGGATATATATACACGGAGGGGAGAAAAGAATTTAGTGGGTTCACAGGCATAAAGTTGCCTAATTCATAAATAAAGGAAGATGACAATGATCATAAGAGCTGATGACTCATATGTGCTGGAAAAAATGACTATAGAGACGAGTGAATTAAAAAGTCAAATCACAGAAAACAGAGTCCCCCCAGCAAGGGTCAACGGTAATATAGGTCTACCCATAACAAAGAGATTGTACTAAGTATTATTGTATTAAGTATAAGCCTGTAAACAATGTACTTCCATATAAAATATTTTAATGATTATTTTTAAAAGTGTATTCAGTAGGAACAAACCGTATTTTAAATAGGCAAAGTTCGATTGCACCCAGAACCATTTATTACAACAAGGGGGAGCAAACAGCTTTCGGTTTTATAATTTTAATTTACATTAATTTTGACCGGCTGCAACAAGTGTACTTGAGGCGCCTCTAGAATCCCTCATGCAACAAGAAGAGTTCCATGAAAACGGGCAATAACTCCCACATTAAAGGAATCTTTGCAATGTCACAATTGACAAAGCCAAGACTCACATGTGTCGGGGGCTTCCTGCCCGCTGGTGGCGGTGATTGTGGTGGTGGCGGTGGCGGTGGCCGTGGTGGTTGTGGTGGTGGTGGTGGTAGTGGTGGTGGCGGTGGTGGTGGTTGTGGTAGTGGTGATGGTGATGGTGATGGTGGTGGTGGTGGTGGTGGTGGTGGTGGTGGTGGTGGCGGCGGCGGTGGTGGTGGTGGTGGTGGTGGTGGTGGTGGTGGTGGTGGCGGCGACGGCAACGATTATGATAACCACAATCGGCCACGTAGTGGAAGTTTGGGACTCACTCACAGAAAGAAGACAGTGACAGAGAAAGAAGAAACATTACCACAAGGATCTCTGTACATAAATAACATAAAATATTGTTCTAGGAAAATAGCTGAAACTACAAGGCTACCAACAGCACCAACTAATGGTGTTATCCTCCTCGGTATAAGTACGAACCCGGTTTATCTCGACAAAAACAGAGAACCTTATTCATAAAAAATAAAATTTTGTTCTCCTCCAGATATACCACCCTACAAACGTGCATGCGCCATCTTGTCAGCTGTGGCATGACCGGCTCTACAATATTTTGCCACATTATCTCATAAACGACACGATTTTCGAAAAAAAAGTTACTGAATATAAAATGTGTGTTTTGATATTCTCTACAAATTTCGTCTGAAACATTTCTCATTATAAGAATAAGAGGACCGAGATATGATCAAAAACGTACCTTGGTCTTAATGTAAAGTACCAGTTATTCTTGTCCGATTTTACTGAAACTTGAATTTTTTCGACATATTTCGAAAAATATTCAAATATAAATTTCATGAACATCCGTACAATGGGACCGAGTTGTTCCATGCGGACGGACGGACGGACAGACATGACGAAGCTAATAGTCGCTTTTAGCAATTTTGTGAATGCGCCTAAAAAAGATGCCAAATTACACTATGTCGGGTTTCCTGACGCAAGTAATATCACTAACATAGTTTTATTTTCTACAGAGCAGAAGCTGGAAACTACCTCATACAAGCAAAACCACATTCCACATTTGCGCTAAATTGAATAGTGTATAAGATCCATAAATTCTAAAGAATAAACAAAGTACAACTTCATGTATGAATTCTTGCATGATACAAACACATAATAATAAAGAACACCTTAAAATACAACGTACATTGATGTTTTTTGCCAGTTAACACACATGTGCCTAAGCAATAATTGTCACGTGTTGTACGAGTATTTATGACAAAATCTCACCAAGTTTAATGGAATTACATGCATCTACTAAGCGGTATTAGTTTAAAACGCATAACGGTTTCAACTGTACGAGGTTAAATACAAACGTAAATGTTATACTTTCCGTATGCCTGACAGATTACGGCGTAACAGAAACTTTCATTACAGCGTCTAATATATAGAAAAATAAATGAACCTATAAATTAATACCCTAAATGAGCCACTTTCATATCACGAGGTGTATCGATAAGCCTTACTTACATATGTCTGTACGTACATTAAAAGTTGAATTACTCGACATGTCCGAACCTTACCAGCTGCTCAGACAACCTACTTCCAGCTGGAATATCGGCGGAGGAACTTTTCTGGCTTTGGTGTAGATCTGTTATGCATTTAGGTACAATAACAATACAGCTTGAGCTCAGCATCGTCGACACAGGCACTCTGGTTGCCGTAACTGGTGATCCTACTGACATCTCCCATCAAATGAAAGTCTCCATTTGAGCGACGCACGGTTGCTTCGAACACTGCCCCCCCAGGGAAAGTGTCGAATGTCACGATAAAGTCGTCATGCGATACCGTCGTCACCTCCCGCTGCACATCGATGACGTGGTCTAGCGTCAGTTCCGCACAGGACGCAGAGACGTTCACCGCCTTCTTCAGCTTTGAATTTATTCCTGACAACACCTGAAGAGCGATGGCCTGCGATGTTTTGTCTTCGATCGGCATTCGTCTGTACTTGTTACAAGTGCACCAATTGGGCGTGATGCCGGCGTCTTCACAATCTCTCTCTGCAGGTACTTCAGAAAATAGACTAACACACTTTGGGCACCCCGGACATCCTTCGGGGATCCACGTTATATCATCCTGCCTTGACCTTGCGAGGATTTCTCTGAGAGTCAAATGCAAATCAAAAGGAGACGTCAGACGATTACGGTTTGTTTTTAAATTTATATAAAACTCCAGATGTTTTTGTTTAAACCACTCAGGAACCCAAATGTAAATAAAAGGCAGCCGTTCCTCGAACCAGCCAATGGTGGTTCTCCGAATCTCTCCCCACCGCATTCCGTGGTCGCTGAGAAATATAACGAAAGTCGTGTTAAATGCCCCGGTCTCGTTCAGCTGGTGGAAGAACTGGGCAACTCTCTCATCAACTGCTGTAGGAATGGCATTGCTACTGTGGCTGAAATTGTTGATCCAACATACCCCAAAGTACAAGGCACTTTTAAAGACAGTGGAGAAGTCTGTAATGTATCGCAATATATGCTCACTGGTAGGAGTTGGACCCAGGCACACGTTAAGAGAGTCTCGCTTCTTAACTGGCAGTTCATCCTCGGAAGCAAGTAAAAACGGGCGAATGTAGTAATCAGTTGGAGGTATGACGAACCCAGTCTTGTGGTAGTTAAATGTACTTCCTGTTGGCTCGTCTTCCGCATAAGCAGTGACATAACCGAAGTCTGAGAATTCTCGCCAGATAAATGGACAATTGTCGAACTTTTCGTAACGCGAGGGCCAGCACTGCTTCTTCAGCTGGTCCTGACTGAGACCCATCAGAATGGCCGCAAGATTTGGCAAGGTATTCACACCTACCTTATTGTAACCAAGCAGTTCAAGCCAACCATTATGTTTGAGATAGTGCACTGTCTTAGGCATAGTGCGTAGTAGGTTAAGGCGTGACACAGAGTCCAGTCCCAATACAAGAATACTAAGTCGCTTTTTATCCACAATACTTCTTTCAGAATTATATTTATTTAATTTCAATTCAACCTCTCTTTTCACTGGCACCACGGCATGCGTATTTTTGTATACATTTCTTTTCGTTCCACGTTTAGTAGTTTTGAAACAGCGGACTAGGATGAATTCTTCTTCTGAATTCAGGACCACTTCTGTGTCGAAATCTGAACATTCACTGACAGAGTAGTAATTGTCAGCGCTGCGATTGTATTCCTTGCCATCTGGACCATTGCCTCTAGTGAGTACAGAGTAGCAACAATTAACATTTTCAGGGTGAACGGCGTAATGAGCCATCAGGCTAGAGTTCAACCGCAACAGATATTTGTGCGCGGCCTCAGGAACTGTTGTGATGTACGTAAGAGGAGGCTTCTTGGAACAGACAATCGGTTTCGTACGAATTGCGAACTTACGGATGGATTCATCGAAAGGATCAAAGTTAGGAATCCGACATTTACTACTCCAAACCAAGTGATCCTCGGAGCCGACAGCAGATCCAGTGTCGTCGTCACTCGTAGCCAGATGAAAAAGGCGATCTATATTCAATGTATCTTGGAAGACAGTGCACGAGAAGTACAAGCCAATGAGCGAAATTCCGACCACTATAGCCAGTCTTCCTCGGAACACTTTCCTGCCTCCACCTCTTCGTGGCTTCATACCCATCCTTCAGGAGGCGTCCCTGGCAGTAGTTCGTCTCTGCAATGAGGTTCGAATTTTTATAATCTACCCACAAGACAAACACGTGCGTAACAAATATGTATGCATACAAAAATATCGATGATTTTGCCTTGCGCTGTTCCTACGAGCGCATCTTTAATCTCAAACTCATCACGTCAGTTGTCGCGGAAACTTATCGCATAAGCAGGATGCGTATGCGATAAAGCCCCCAGGACAACTGCCGTGCTGAGACCAGAGATTACATATAAAACTTACGTTCTGTATTAGGGACGCACGCTACCCCATATGTGTTGGCCTACCACGCCCCACTGCTGGTCCAGTACAAATAACACAACGGTTCTGATTGCATCCATTACTGTAGTCAGTAACTGTGGTGGACAAAGTGGCACCAGCACAGGTACGTACATATGCACGTACTTCGGGTTCTCCCCGTCAATTATCATTCTACTAATGGTCCATATTCATTCATCTATGAAGCTGAGGATGGACAACGGGTCGACAAGATTCGTCGTTCCACGGGCACAGTCTTGCCCCGCCACAACAGAACCAAAAGAATAACGCGCAACACAATCAACTGACCTTTTCCTACCCGAACGGGATCGGCTTTGACTATGAATCAGAAAAGGCGGCAAAATCCAACATGCGAAGCTCCTGACACCCTAACAAATGAAGGAAGTAAAGAAGGCAGAGGCGATGGGATAAAACTGGCACTGTACACATGCATTTCATGAAGGTATCCGGGAAGAGTAGGAATAAACGCCCACATATTCTTAACTTCTTACTTCGATATAGGTGGGTTCAGCTTTACTCTTCGACCGTGTTATCACAACGATCTGTTGGACCGGAGTTTATGTGGACTCACGAAAACGACTATATATGACCAATTTGATGTATGTTTGTCCGTGCATCGTTAAAATTTGCGTGACAAATTTGACGTAACTCCCTGTAACTAATTTAATCGATATTCAAGGAATGTTTTTTGACATGTAACATACGGTAGGATAGGATCTACGTTATGATATAATGTCAAGCATTTCATGAAATTAATTCACAAATCCTAAATAAACATGAAATAAATAATTTAACTAAACTTATCAGCGACATTATAGATGGGTACCAGGGAAGCGCCGTTGCATCTGCCGTACACCGTCGTCATCCAACACTATACTCTGTGTATCGTGTCTTTGACAGATGACGTCAGAGACAGGCGCTGGAAGAGCACATCAAAAACCACTCCGAAAACTGAACTTGGCAGCGTACCAACAATATAATTCTCACTGATTTGAAGGCATCACAAAACAATATATTAGGCCTTAGAGATAAGACTGATCTCCTTCCCTCATCAGTTTATCTACACCCTCTACATTTTATAGGAGCCATCCCGTTGAGTTATAGTACTAACAAAAATGTCGTTCAGTCAAAACACAACAATATATTCAATAATGTGAAGTTTGCTGCATGTTTCTGTTACAAGTAACCATCACCAGGCAGACATTTCAGTACATTGACATGACAAATTCAGTGCTACAGTATGGGATCCCATATTGTTTACACTTGCTGTGTAGAATTCCAGACATTTAGATTTATAAACTGTTCAATATTTTGATATATTGAGAAATTTATTATCTGAAATATAAAAACTTCAGCACTCAGCATTTATGCGTTTCGAAAGACTGAGGCACTTATCGATTAGATGTATATATATATATATATATATATATATATATATGAGCATTTAAAACACTTTTAACACTTTGGTCATGTTCTTCTGTTCCTTAAATTTGGATTTATAAATTTAAGGAACATTACTTAACTACTACATGTTAGCCTGATGATGCCCTTTAGGGTCGCAAATTGTTGCCACAATAAAAAGTATGAAACTACAGTTGCTAACGGTTTGTATTTTTATTTATTAACCAAAGAACTCGATTACTTTGCACGCTCGCCGGTGATGGTAAGGGCGTACAGAACGCGTGGAAATACCATTAAACAATGGACGATGTATTTGACCGCAACAACGTATATTACATAACTACACATTATGCAACAGCGCAAGAAGGCCTGAGGATATCTCACCATCATACAGTAGATCCACTGCGATCTTAAAACTTCGTAAATAGGATACAGCGGCGTACTAGAAGCATCACTACCCAGACGTTCTTGGGTTCACTATTTCGAAGACCGATAAGCTAGCTGTCTTCTCGGTAAAACCTTTGGTTAAACCTTGTTTTATCTTCTGATAACAAACACAGTCGTTAATTTTATTAGAACAGAAACATTTGATTACGGCAAACTGCACACGAGAATAAATCTTCGTTCGCGCACTCGACAGGAAGGACACTGCGACATCAAGAGATACGTGTACCCCTACAGAAAAAGAGGGACGCACTCTGTTCAGAATACCAGAGCGCGTGACGATGGGAAGCAGAGCATGACAACACTCGTCACAGCTGTCCGTACTACATCCAGATGTGCAGTGTCGTGGAATATTGAGGGGATATTATTCGGCCACTTTAAATTTGCCGGTTTGTGTCTTGCTGATGCATTTAATTGATTGTAACTACCGTAAGGGCTGGGCGTAGGGCACTAAACTTTCGGCATATATTCTGTTAAACAGCACATCAAACCGCGTTGGATATAGGTGGATTCGTTGGAACTATTTAGGAGACATCTGAATCACATAAGAACATAACTTGCATTCATTGGTTGTGTGGAAGGGAGATGTGTTCTACAGGTTAGTCAAAGGGATCTGACGATGGAAGGCGAATGGGACACCGCGAATGGTTAGCCGATTAATGAGTAAAGCACAATGAATGGGAACTGATAAAACGGAGGCAGCCGCGGCCTCATTTTGGTACTATACCGACATCTGCAGGACGAACAGAGAAAAACCACAACAGGCGGCACACAGCCGAGACTTGTACCCGGAACGTCCAGAACCCGAAACAGGAGTGCTGTCCACTAGCCCTCGATATTCCATAGTATCGAATCCAGTGGCTGAACTCAGTGTCATTGGCGCTGAAAATTCAGGTTCTGCTTTCAGAGAGTCAAGTTTCGATGAGAGGTGCAAGGAAATAGCTCAGGGTCGTGTTTAATGGCGTACTTCGGTTAGGTGTGTTGAACCCTCGGATTCCGTTTATCACAGATTATTAAATATTTTGTATATGATATGATATTGTATAAACTAGAAAAGTCCGCTACAGTTCACCATTCTACTTAGAAATCCGTCTGATGTTGGTAAAAATAATTTGCCGAAACACGTAGCGAGACTGAGTATTCTAGCGCACAAAAAGCTCTGTATCATTGGACTGGCAACAATAAAACGTTAACATCAGTTAGTCAGATGGGCTGTCATGATGGGGGGGGGGTGAATGAACTAGCTCCGAGTCGTGTTCAGTGACTGACTTCGGTGTTGGTGGTGTCGAAATTGCTCCGAGGTAAACCTCAGTCACAATCAAACTGCACAATGAACACACTGTGTTATGCAATGTTAAGACATTCAGTGCCAGGTTGTAGATCAAAATATAAACGTCTCGGCTCACGTCATGGGAGATGCCCTGAAGTCCTTTCTATTTTAAAGAACACATCAAATGAATTTTTAAAATAGAGAAATATTTTGAAGATTGTGGTTTTCTGGGATGTGCTGATGTCGTTTGAGTGGGAGGCACTCTCCCCCAAAACAGACAACCTGTACTTTGGTCAAAGCAGGCCTACACGTAAAAATAAACACACTCGTGTTCTGGTTACAACATGTTTACTTATCATTACGGTCCAACAGTCAGCATTTCTGCTTCGTATGCAGGCACTGCAGGGATCAAATCTTGGCCTAGGCACCGGTTATAGCGACTGAAGTGATTCGCAGTTGATCTCAGTCTAACCGGAGAAGCGTTTTGACTGTAGGCGCTCACCTCAAATCCCACTACAATCGATTCATCCCATATTATTTATAATTTATTATTCATGAATGCTTCTAGCATTCGACGCTATATGGCAGGGGTAGTCAGCCAGACGAACTTCGCGAGCTGCACTTTAGGAGGCAATTTAAGCAAGACACATATTTTAATAAAACACAACATATTTTCCTTATCTGATGGCTTCGTATTTATGTTCCTTCATCTAGAGTACGTTAGTTTCTTAAATATAATTCTGTTTAGTTGAGATAATCTTTCAAAATACCCTTCACGGTCAGCCTAGTGTGCATGTAAACTACCTGAATATTACGTTTACGGACATCCGCCAGACGCGCTAGCGACGTGCGCTAGCCGCGATTTGGTCAACACTACTATATACTCTGAGCTCCTGTCAGCGTCATTACATAAACAAATAAATACATAGATAAATCACGCGTTACTAGAAATGGATTCAGTCGAAGAAAATACCCTTGTCGCATACCAATATCTGTTGAAATCGAAGGATATTCATTCAATGGAGTAACGATAGATTTGTGTTGCTCTCTGTGAATGCCAAGAGAGTAGGCAACTCGGTACTTACGGAGGCGAGTGCTTAGCTTCACGTTCCGCTCGCCTTACCCCCCTGGAAACAGCCCTGACACCCACTGAATATAGGGGTGGGTGAGGCCGAAAGCCGGTCTGAGTGCCGTGGAGAAAATAAACGTATCCTCCCTCTCGGGAATCGAACATTCAGATTTATAGTAACTTCTGTAATGAAATCTTCGGTCTTCTGAGATTTTACGCAGCGAATATCAGTAGTTCGTTGCCGACGTTTCGGGACAACCTATCGGTCCCATCTTCAAGTGTCAAGAAGACCTTGACACTTGAAGATGGATTGTCTCGAAACTTCGGCAACGAACTACCAATATACGTTGCGTGACACCCCAAAAGAGCAAGATCTCATTTGTACCACGGCGGAAGCCTGAAATGACTAACTGTTGTAATATTTCTAACACGAGTTGCGACTATGAAATATTGCAGACAATGGGCTTTCCAGCTGATACGGAAAATCATATCAGCTCTACTGCCTTATCTACGAAGACCTACGGAACTAATTAGACTTCTCTGTGACAACACAACGGGTAAGTGAAATCTCTTAACAACGAACAAGATTTAATTAGCAAAAATGTCGCAAACAACTCGTGCCATAAAATGATACAGGCTCACGTATCTATGGTCCCCACTAAGTTTTCGCTGCAATACGAAGGGGTGCTGATAAGTCCATAGCCCGACCTACTTCCCGATGTCGTAGGACGGAATCGATAGTGTCGCTGGAAAGAGGGATCTGTTCATGTGCCGAACTGCAAGTCTTTTCTTGTTACAGAGGCTGAGAGGAAGCATGTCAGGCCACGCGCGCGATTTCAACAACATGGAGACGCAAGCTGTCATCAAGGTTTTTTTACTGCAAGGCAAGGCACCGAAGGAAATTTACGCCATTCTGACAGAAACATTAGGGGAATGTGCACCATCGTATGCCATCGGCAAAAACTGGGTGGCCCAGTTTAAACGTGGCGATTTTTCCACATGTGATGCGCCACGTCCTGGACGACCCAAAGCAGTGACCACCCCGGAGATTATTTATCAAATTCACGAGCTAATCTTGGAAGACCGCTGGATTTCGGCTAAATCGATAGCTGAGTAACTGGGCATCTCACGTGAGCGGGTTGGGCCCATCATTCATGAAGATTTGGACATGCGGAAGCTCTCCGCGAAGTGGGTCCCGAAATGCCTGAACGCGGATGAAAAACGTCAACGGTGCCAGTCGTCTGAGCAACATTTGGAATTTTTTCGGCGCGATGCAAATGATTTCCTGTCGCGACTGGTGACCATGGACGAAACCTGGTTATATCACTAT
>Ga0123355_10020422_pt1 | contig 10576 bp, 8 predicted proteins | sample TergutEmb28metaG_3_FD_89872 | JGI IMG/M metagenome (GOLD analysis project Ga0123355, IMG submission 89872) | Embiratermes neotenicus P1 segment gut microbial communities from Petit-Saut dam, French Guiana - Emb289 P1 | ecosystem: Host-associated > Arthropoda: Insects > Digestive system > Gut ... | reverse complement strand
GTAATGCCAATGCCCGAAGGTGCAAAATTTGCGATCGTGGGTTCATTTGCAAAATCTCCACGTCACCAAGGTGCCGGTTCATCAAAAATCGAACCAATTAAGCTAGATAATATATGTGAATGCCTGAATGAAATAGGTGCAGAGTTTGATTATGCTGATGGTTATAACATAGATTCTGATGTGCCTGATGAAGCGCTCATAGAAGAAGCTATAAAAATTGCAAAACAAAACGACTATGTGTTTGTCGTTGCAGGATTGCCTGCTGTGTATGAGTCCGAAGGATTTGACCGCGAGAGCATGAAAATGCCGGCTTCGCATAACGAATTAATTAAAGAACTTGCAAAAGTTAACGATAATGTTGTTGTATTCCTATTAGGCGGTTCTCCGATGGAAATAGTTTGGCAAGATGATGTCAAAGGGATCCTTATGTGCTATCTTGGTGGTGAGACAGTTGGTAAGGCAATTGCTGATCTGATATTAGGCAAGCAAGCACCCGGAGGTCGATTGGCAGAAAGCTGGCCATATTCAAGCAATGCAAATCCATCAGCATCATATTTCCCCGGATATCAAAGAACAGTAGAATATCGTGAAAGCATTTTTGTTGGATATCGTTATTATGATACAGCACAAAAGCCTGTACGCTTTCCATTCGGTTTTGGATTGTCATATACGACATTCGAGTATTCAGAGCCAAGAGTAGATAAGAAATCAATGAATGATATAGATACGGTTACGGTTTCGGTGGATATAAAAAATACGGGTTCTGTAGCCGGAAGCGAAGTAGTACAATTATATATTTCGCATAAGAATCCGACAATATTCAAAGCTGAACATGAGCTTAAAGGATTTGAGAAAGTATTCCTAAATCCCGGAGTGAGTAAAACTGTTAGTTTCATATTAGATAAGCGTTCATTTGCATATTATAATACGATAATATCTGACTGGCATGTCGAAACCGGAGCATATGAATTGCAAGTTGCAGCATCCAGCCGTGATATTCGTGGAAGTGTTATGATTAATGTTAAATCAACAGTTGATGCAGAGATTCCGGATTATCGCAAAACAGCACCTACATACTATGATCTTAGAAATGGTATAAGCAGTATATCTGATAAACAGTTTGTAGCAATATTGGGTAGACCGTTACCATTACGAGCAAGAGAAAAATTTGAACGATTTGATGAGAATTCGACACTCAGTGAAATACAAGCAAAGTGGATAGGGCGTGTGTTTGCGAAAAAATTCAAGGCTCAAGCACAAGAAAAACTTAGCACTATGTCAGAAGATATTATCGAAATGTTTGATAGAATGTTTGATGATATGCCATTGAGAAGTCTACGTATGATGGCAGGAGATGATTTACCACCACAACTACTAGAGGGACTACTGACCGCGCTAAATGGTCGCCTGATTAAAGGAATGAAAATGATGAAGCAAAAGTAAACTGGAGGTTGTAACTGGTCACACCATTTAAGTTATATGACCGCGCTTGCGCTTGAAGCAAGTACTTTTCGGTTTTAGCTCAAACATAGTGTCAAGCACCAAACTCGCTAAAACCGAAAAGCACTCACTCCAAGCCGCGCAGACAAGTCTGACTATGGGTGTGACTAATAACTGGAGGTTATCGTTCATGGCGATTTTATAAATTCGGGGCTAGCCCAAAATGATAAAGTCTGTTATAATTAAGCAATAACAAACAAATAACAACCAAACAAACAACAAACAACTAAAAGATTCTTCGGGTGATGAAATCCCTCATGATGATAAAATTGATGTCATTTTGAGCGGTACCGAAGAATCTTTTTTGTATTCTAACTAATACTAATCCCAGATTAAACGCAGACATCTTTGTGGCATATTTTCCGCCATACGATGTGTCAAAACCTTGAAAGGTCATTGACATTCCTGCGGTTTTGTCACCTCGCCTGACGAAAAATATCCGCACAAATCTTATCTACTTTTAATCTGGGGTTAGTATAAATAATTGGGGTTAGTATAATCCACAAGGAGGAAATAAAATGTTAGAAAGAATTAAAAAGACAGCATTAATTATTGTCGCGGTGTTTGGAATAGCCGTGTCTGTAAACTGGTTTTTGGGTCCCCATGCAATTGCGGCGGGTGGGATAACAGGTCTTGCGATTATTCTCGATTATATGCTCGGATTTGATCGCTCGATAACCGTGCTGGTAGCTAATGTAATCATTGTCGTCGCTGCATTAGTGTTTCTTGGCAAAGAAGTGTTCATTAATACTGTGTTAGGCGCGCTATTACTTCCTGTAGCAATATGGCTTGTACCTGAGACAACAGTAGTAGACGATGTAATGCTATCTGTATTAACAGGCAGTATATTGGTCGCAATTTCAGCCTCAATATTATATGCCAATCATGCATCTACAGGCGGAACAACGCTTCCACCATTAATACTCAAAAAATATTTTGGAATTAGTCCATCAATCGGATTATTAATATCTGATGGTATTGTAATCATGCTAAGCCTGATAAGCTTTGGTGTAGATGCGTTCTTGTATGCTGTATTCTCAATAGTTGTAACAGTAATTGCAATGGGATATATTGAATCCGGTTTACGTAAAAGGAAGATGGTTTACATAATAAGTGACAAGTCGGAAACCATAACCGGCGAAATCCAAACCAAGCTCGACAGAGGTGTGACTCTAATTCCGGTTATTGGTGCATATGAGCGAAAGAAAAAGGACATGATAATGGTCACGATGGATTCAAAGAATTACCGTGACCTGTTAGATATAGTTAAAGAAAATGATAAAAATGCATTTATGATTACAGAAAACGTATCAGAAGTTCACGGCGAAGGCTTCACATACAACTCAGGAAGCGTTTAATATTAGGGGTTAGGGTTTAGGGGCTAGGGGTTAGTTTTCGATTAACAGTGTTGCTAAATATAATATACTACCTCGAAACATGTTGAGTAAATAGAATTTATCATTGCATATGGGGTGAGAGTCTAACCCCTAACCCCTGGTTAGCGAACGAAGTTCGCTAACCTTCGATATCAGTGTCTGCTGCTGCAAACCACCAGATAAAGTCTTCGGCGTAAGCACCGTCAGGTTCTCTGAAGTACCCTGTGCCGTCGGCAAACAAATAATATATCCTTGCGGTGTTTGGGAATCCTATTGTGAAAGCATTGGCTTCCATGTTGAAGATAGGGTATACCTCTCGCGTGTCTGTTACTCCATGCATTATCCAAGTATCATCATTACGTGCTCTTAAAAATGAAGTTTCCTGACCATTATGTTCGCCACTTGTCCATAGTATAGTTAGCCATACGCCTTCGATTTCATCATCGATTGCAGCTTCAAGTTGTGCATGTAATGGATAATCATCGACGAAAACGATATAGTACATTTCAAAATTACCTGCGGTCACTACGATATCAGCAACACCGGGAAAAAGACCTGTTATTGTCGCTTCAAGCCCTGCTTGTCCAACTTGACTAATTTCAAGAACATCCGGGTCACTACTTTCCCAGCTTACATCGTAATCTAGTCCATCAGGCAAAAGTTGCGCTCGTAGTGTAATTGTTTCACCAACCCTTGTGTGAAATTCGGTTTGTACACGTCCACTATATAATAAAACTATTGATGAAATTTCGAGTGGCATGCCTTGAATGTAGTCAGCATCCACATCACCATTAATGTCGTTAACATAATATTCTCCATTATTGTTAATGACTGTATCGTCAACGCCACTATCCCTTGAGTGTAAAAGAAGGAATAGACCAAGACCAACAGCTGCAATGACGATGATAGCAACGGTGATAATAGTTGCCTTACGATTGTTTTTGTTTCGATTGTTATTTCTTTGTGGCTTATTATCGGAAGAACCTTCACGATTTTTCATATTATTTATTTCTTGGGTATTCATTCGTTGTGTATTGTCGCTTGCTCTTGCTGACATAGATGAATGGCGCATATTATCAGGCATAGATAATGTAACTAAATTGTTAGAATTACCGGAAACTTGTGTATCGCCCGAAAAATGTGCATTCTCGCTATACTGGGTTTCATTGATATAACGTGTTGTAATGGCATTAGGCATCAATGTCAAATCATCTTCTGTAAGAACAGGCGTATTGCATCTGCTACAGAAAATATCGGACTTATGTAATTGTGCGCTACAATTCATGCAATACATGATGTTCTCCAATTTGTTATCTCTATGTTTTTTTAGTTTTTCTAATCATCATCGTCTAAACGGCTCACAAGTGCGCTGATGGCTGCGTATGAATTAAAATTCTCAGGCACTAGTTCCTCTGCCGGGATAGTGACACCAATTCTATCATCAATTTCTGCAATAAGGGTAATTATATCAAACGAATCAATGACATTATCATCGATTAGAGTTGTGTGAGTCGAATAATCAACATCATCATGTAGCTCTTCTAATATTTCTAACAAAACGCTCATTTAATGCTTGTTCCTTTCGGCTTTGTACTGCTCTAGCAATTTCACCCTATCAATCTTGCCACCGGGTGTGTGCGGAAGATTTTCAAGTTGAAAAATACTGTGCGGCAGCATATATCTTGGTAAATTCTTTTTGAGATAGGATCTGACTGCGGATTTCATTTTTTTATTAGTGGCTTCATCCGCATCTTCACTAGCAACGGACTCGCTTACAACATAATATAACACTATGTGACTGTCAGTATCGTCAAAAACTGCACAAGCAAGACCAATTATATCACAATCGTTTGCAACGAGCTCAACTTCTGCCAGTTCAATTCTATGACCCATGTGCTTTATCTGATGATCGCGACGGGAGATATAGTATAGTTCGCCATCTGAGCCGCGACGACCTAAGTCACCCGTTTTATATATTATATCCGGAAAAACTGAAAGTGGATTTTGGACAAAAGCGGTTGATGTCTTTTCTTGGTCTCCAAAATATCCGGGAGATAGGCAGGTTCCTCTGATGCAAATCTCACCCTGGTGTCCATCTTGTGGAATTTTATCCTCATCATCGAGTAAGATTATTTCAGTATTAGGGAAGGGGTGTCCAATCGGTATGGACTCCTCAGCATCATATGTCCGCATAACTTCATAAAAACAAGACATACCTGTTGCTTCAGTAGGACCATATAGATGTATAAAACGTGCATCCGGCAAGGTTTCACGCCAGAGATTGTAGTGTTTTATAGGGAAAACCTCACTACCAAATGCTATTGTGTGAAGTGTTTTTGGTATCGCTGCTTTTAATGCACCTAAGCCTGCAACAAGGCTGAGTGCTGATGCTACCCAGCAGATAGTGTTGATACCTTTATCATTTATATACTCAATCAACTTGACAGGAAACATAAATAATGATTGAGGTATGAGATAAGCAGATGCACCGAACTTGAGAGTAGTATACACTTCCTTTAAACATGCATCAAGATATAATGGTGATTGATTGCCAAAAATTGTATTTGCGCTTACATCTAATACCGCAGATAGATTTTCAATATAGTCAATAACTGAGCGATGTGTTGCAACAACACCTTTAGGAATACCGGTGGAACCTGATGTGAAAACTATATATAGCGGATCTGCATCAATGGCATTTTGTCGGATGTTAGCAAGAGCGGCTTCATTAACTGCATAGTTGCAAGTTACGTTAAAATTGATAACCTGACAGGAGTAGGGGAAAGACATGTCTTGCTTTGATATAAGGTTAGACGTTACATCATCGCAAATTATTAATGAAGGTTTTACAGATTCTAAGATAAGACGAATGCGAAATGCAGGCATCTCAGAGTCAAGGGGAATATAATAATTTCCGCTATAGACAACACCAAGAAATGCAGCAATCATCGACGGGCTTTTTTGCATAAAAACAGCCACAGGTTGCTTGTTTATGTCATGATTTGCTATATAACTGCCACAAGCACGACTACGCTGTGACAGCTCACAAAATGTGAGCTCAGAACCATCAGATGCAAATGCTACTTTATTCTGATCAGGCATTTGTTTTAGTGTTTCTTCTAAATACTCAAGAATATTAATCATAACCGTGATATTGTACCACATATAAATACAAAAACCAATAAAATCCCATTGCAAATAGAAAATCTTGGTGGTATATTAGTTGCGTGTTCAGTATAATAAAAATTTCAAAAGAGGACTAGTATTTCAAAATGGAATACCAACCTAGGAGGTACAATAATGCAATTACACAACATCAAAGTAGACATTAAAAACAAACCAGAACTTGATCCGAACTTCATTCCATTATTCAAGTTCAACGAGGAATTTTTGAAAACAGCTAAACAACCGTTTTCGTTTGCTATTGAACGCAACGATAACCAAATATACGTGAAATCAACATATGTTCATGGTGATGAAGAAAATGCCGAGGCAGATTTATACTATCTAGACAGACTGGTAAAGTTTGAGCTATGGCAAAAAGGTGGATTTCGTATATACGTAAAAGGCGACGACTCACTTATCAAAAAGTTGAAACATACATATTCGTCGGAAGGTTCTCGTGCATTTGATGCAGAGTTTATGGGTAAGATTTATCAAAACAAGTTTGAAATTATAAAGTGTGACAAGTTGCCTGAGCCACATGAAATCAAGCGATCTATTGGTGGTCATTTTAAGGGCTGTCGTGTGGGTGTTGATTTTGGTGGAAGTGATTACAAGGTGGCTGCTGTGATTGATGGCGAAGCTGTGTATAGCAATGAAACTGTATGGAATCCAAAGGTAACTAGTGACCCTGAATATCATATTAAAAATGTAACTGCTGCAATGAAAGAAGCTGCTAAGCATCTTCCTCGTGTGGATGCAGTAGGCGTTTCGTCCGCCGGTTTGATTGCGAATAACCGAGTGTTAGCGGCACAATTGTATGGAATGATCCCACAAGAATTTTTCAATACACATGTAAGAGATATTTATGCTAATGCAATTAGCACATTAGGTGATAATATACCATTTGAAGTTGCAAATGACGGAGATGTCGCAGCTCTCGCCGGTGCTATCAGTTTAGGAAAGAAAAACATTCTCGGACTCGCATTAGGAACAAGCTTCATCGGTGGCTTTGTAGATAGTACCGGAAATCTTTCAAACTGGATAAGTGAACTAGCCTTTGCCCCGGTAGATGCATCGCCAAAAGCGGCGATGGACGTTTGGTCTCGCGACATTGGTGTTGGTGTACAGTATTTTTGCCAAGATGCAGTTATTAAGCTGGCACCGGCAGCAGGAATATATCTTGATGAGTATGAAACCCCGGCAAAAAAACTAAAAGCTGTACAGAATCTACTGGATGATGGGCATGAAGGAGCAGCAGCCATATTCAAATCACTAGGCTGCTATCTAGGTCATACGACTCCATTCTACTACGATATATATAGAGCAACCAGCTTTTTGCTGCTAGGGCGTGTAGTAAGTGGAAAAGGTGGAGAAATCATGGTAGAAACTGCGAACAAAGTATTGAGTGAAGAATATCCCGATGTACCGGTTGATATACTATTGCCGGACGAAAAAACGCGACGACTAGGACAGTCAGTCGCAGCAGCAAGCTTACCGGAAGCTTAGAGCAGCATGCGACAAGACCTCCAATGTGTTTATTACATTGGGGGTCTTGCTTGTGCTGATGCATAGTTCGGTACACCCCAAGACTACTGCATCTGCACCATTTTCTAATGCCTGTTCGACCGCATTGTTGAGTAGCTTATTAATATCAGACTGAGTGGTAACACCACGTTTTATATCATATATTAAAGACATTAACATGACTTGAGAGTTGCATGTGTCCAACAAGTTATCGCCTAAGATATTGATTCCATGCCTTTCAAATGATGTTTGAAAAACACGACTTTTCAGCGATCCATCTGTTGCTAATAAATAGATATTTTTGTAACCTTTATCCACTATGAAACGAGCAGTTTCATCAATCATATTGATTATTGGTATATTAACAGCACTTGAAAGCTCATCATAGAAAAAATGCGCTGTTGCACATGGGATAGCAATACAAGTAGCTCCTGCAGATTCTAATGTTTTTATTGCACAAATTAGTGAATCGATGGGGTTTTCTTTGCTTTGTTTTGTAATAAAAGCTGTGCGGTCCGGAGTTGAGGGCTTGCTGTAGAGTATAACATCTATATACTCTTGCTCATACTTAACTTGCTGTAAACTATGTAATTTTTCATAGAAACTGGCAGTTGCTTGTGTTCCCATACCACCAAGTATTCCCAATAATGGCTTTTTTTTATTCATGTGATATTCTGTCATCCCATCTACTCTACTAGTCCCATACAATATCCGGATATAGTTCCGGATCGTAGGTATAATAATTTCTCATATTGTTGATTGCTTGGATTCTTCTTGCAAAATCTGCTGCTTGAGAAGAAGTGAAAAATGCGAATTGCGGACCTTGCCCTATACGAGTCGGGAAAGTATCGAAGTGGTGCCAACCTAAATTGTCAGGATTAATAAGGTTCCATCGATGAGTCGTTCGAGTGCCGGGAATTCTTTCAATACGCATATTCGGAATACCGGCACGAGTGAGCATGACTTCAGAGATAGAATAGAATATAAAACAATTACCGCGACGATTTCTCAATGCGATATATGCGCCCTCATATGCGGTTTCCGGACCACCTCTAACGATTGCATATGAAACATTATGTCTAACCCAATTGTGTATCGCTTTTGCTTGTTCTAGTTGTGTCATACCATCATTTAATATTTGTGAAAGAGCTTCGTCAACTCTCTGATGCACATATTCGATATCGATATCAACAACATGCACATCAATTTCGACCTCAGTACGCTGACCGGAAAAATCATATACATAATAAAGTGCAGAGTAGATGCCTACTGTATGTTGATCAACATTACTACTATCAACATTGACTTCAAGCTCTCTGCCAAAATCATCATATGCAGTTACATTGGTAAGATATAGTATAGGAGTGCCGACTCTAGTGATAATTGTATCTGTACCCTCAATAGTTGGCGGAGTTTGATTTAGCTCAATATAAAGTGTAGATGAGAAAATAGCATAATTGCCGAAAATATCTTCAATTACAACCTCAACATTTTGACTTTGTCGAGCAAACACGTCCGGTTCAACAACAAATGCAATAGAAGCAATTGGTGATGCATCGAAAATATCAGTAACAAAGTTTTCCGGAGTAACTTCTTCACCGATACGGATATCATAATTAACAGCCACGGCTGTGGGTGGGGTGGTATCATAAACAGTCAAAGTGACATCAAATTCGGCATAATTCAAATAAAGATGTAATATATGCTCACCGACAGCATAATCTTCAAGTCGTAATGGCTCATGAGAAAAGCCGACATTGAAATAAACATCTGAAGCAACATCTGTATTTGCTATGAAATCAAGTGCGGATAATTCCTGTCCCGGAGCTGCAAATTCATGGCTAATGCTGTTTATAGACGTAAGTATATAGAGAGATGAGAGGGTTTCCAAAGAACGCCAACCTCGTGATAATAAGATAGATACATAATGTTGCCCCGGAGCGGTAGCAATTTCGTTTGATGTAAAAGTAGCAGATACAAGGGTTGTATCTGTATATGCAGACAAAAAGTCGCCGGCTTCGACCACTTCTCCTTCGAGAATAACAATTGGTCGAACATGATAGTCAAATGTTGCATATGTGGTCCACCAATAATACCAACCTCCAAAGCCGGTAGCAGCAAGAACAAGAACTATCAATAATGCGACCAACACTTTTGATGCAGAGCTTTTTTGTTTTCTCTGCGAGTTTGATCGCTGATCAACATGATGTTGATTGGGTGAATTTTCCTCGACAATAGATTGTCGAGGTTTTGTGACTTTATTATATCTATTATTACCGCGCTTAGAGCTACGGCTACCAACTAATTTCATTAAGATTATACCTTTAAATTTTGCAATCTACTAAACAAGTTAATTATGTTTCTATTAAGTACCTATAAGATATGCCTATGACTCGATCACCATCAGTTAAAAACTCAAGAACTGTACGACCTCTGGTAAATGTATACATACCAACCTCATAATCGTAATCATCTCCGTATGCATCAATAACAGCATCTATAGTTGCTCCGAGTCGAATACCGCCCTCCGTTGTACGAATTGAATCATCAAAGAATGCTACGGTATGGATAAAATCGCTATCACCAAGTGGATATGTGTAAATTTGAATGCCGGGATAGGCAAAAATTCTATCGATGCCATCAAAAGCACAGCTGGGAGCTTCAAATTCACCGTCAGGATCGCCGAGCGCACTAATAACTAAACTTACATCTTGATTCATCTCAATGAGAACATCTCTGAACATAAATGCAAAAGCAACAGGTACATCCGGAACATCATCCTCAGGAGAGTCTGAATCAACATCGTCATTGATTTCAGGCTCGATGGGGTCTGATATTACTTGTTCATCATCCGGAACGATGTCAATTTCTTGTGTATCCTCTACATCTTGAACAGGTAAATTGATATTTTCTTCGCCACAAGCTGTTAAGGTAAATGTTGCAAGCACAAAAATTGCTAGTAATAAAATTAATTTTTTCATTATAACTGTAAACTCCAATCAATTAGCGGT
>Ga0123355_10020421_pt1 | contig 10576 bp, 9 predicted proteins | sample TergutEmb28metaG_3_FD_89872 | JGI IMG/M metagenome (GOLD analysis project Ga0123355, IMG submission 89872) | Embiratermes neotenicus P1 segment gut microbial communities from Petit-Saut dam, French Guiana - Emb289 P1 | ecosystem: Host-associated > Arthropoda: Insects > Digestive system > Gut ... | reverse complement strand
TTTTTGATTGGGCGATACATGGCGCAAGCGTCCCGTGGGGAGTTGATTTTCTTGCGAGGACGAATATTTTTTATACGCTGTTTTTGGGCGGCGCGGCAATTGTTGCCTATGAAAAGATACGTGAAAAACTCAATTGGGTTGTAGCCATTCTGCCTGTGTTTGCGTTTGCGGCACTGGCGGAATATATTTTTACCAGCGATTACGGCGCATATGGTGTGGTGTTTATATTTATTATGTATGTGATTAAACGAAAAAATTTATCGCTTACTGCGATGGCAGTTTTGTGTATGTGGCAGCATGAGTGGATATTTAGGTGGGCGTTTTCATATGGGCTTGACGCAATCGCGCCCATATGGTGGCTGTTGATACCTGCAACGCTGGTGCCGGTTTTGCTTGTGGCATTTTACAATGGCAAGCGCGGGCCAAGTTTGAAATGGTTTTTTTATGCGTCTTACCCGGTGCATTTGGCGGTATTGGCCGTGTTATTGCATGCAACAGCATGAAATATGCTATACTTATAGTCGACTACTAAACCAATTTCAAACACGAAATATCCATGAACGGAGCATAATGCCATGGAATCTACGCAACTAACCACCCGCCAGCGCCTTGTTTTTCATAAACGCGTGGTGATAAAAGTAGGAACGACTACCCTTACTTATCCCAACGGCCACCTTAACTTAAAATGCATGGAGCGTTTATGCCTGGTGTTATCCGATTTATGCAACCACGGCCGGCAAATAGTGCTGGTCACTTCCGGTGCCATTGCGGTGGGGGCGGATCGTTTACGCTTGGGAGAGCGCCCGCGCGACACACATGGCAAGCAAGCGGCTTCTGCCGTGGGACAAGCTTTGCTCATGCAAACCTATCAAAATTTTTTTGCCCAGTATAACCGGAATATTGCACAAATTTTGCTGACACGAGATATCGCCAGCAATCCAATGCATAAAAACAATGCCCGCAATGCCCTTAACACATTGCTGCATATGGGTGTTATTCCCATTGTAAACGAAAATGATGCCGTAGCCACCGATGAGATTGAATCCGGCGAATTCAGCGAAAACGATACACTTTCGGCCTATGTAGCCGTGCTGGCCGAAAGCGATTTATTGGTCATGCTTTCAGACATCGAGGGATTGTATGATACCGACCCAAAAACGCACCCGAATGCAAAAATTTTCTATGAAATTAAAGAAATAACCCCGGAAATTGAAGCACTAGCCGGGGGTGCAGGTTCTAGCCTTGGCACCGGCGGTATGGCTACTAAACTGTCTGCCGCACGCATGGCCACTGCGAATGGTGTAGATGTTGTCGTCGCTTCGGGTGAAGACCCGGCGATATTATGGAAGCTACTGGCGGGAGAACAAGTCGGCACGATTTTTACCCGCAAAAATGATATCAATTGTTAATTTTGTAGTTTTGGGAGGCTATATCAAAGGAGTGAGTACATGTTTGACCTGGAAAAATTAGGGCGAACCGCTAAAGAAATGTCACAGTATATGGCACGGTTGGCTACCGTCAAAAAAAACGAGGCCCTGCTTGCCTGCGCCGATGCCTTGGTAGCGCAAACAGAGTTTATCTTAGTGCAAAATGCCCAGGATATGGCCGCGGCAAACCCTTCGCGTACAGCTTTTAATGACCGCTTGCGCCTAGATGCCACGCGCATTAAAGGCATGGCCGACGGGCTGCGCAAAGTAGCACGCTTAGACGACCCTGTAAACGAAGTACTATACATGAAAACCCTTCCCAATGGCTTACAAATTGGAGAACGACGCACGCCGCTTGGTGTTGTCGGCATGATTTACGAAGCCAGGCCAAATGTAACCGTAGATGCGATGGGCTTGTGCTTTAAATCGGGCAATGCCTGTATCTTGCGCGGCGGCAGCGAAGCTCTGGCATCTAATATAGCATTGGTAAAAGTGCTGCAAGAAGCCTTGGCATCCGCTGGGCACCCGCCCCAAGCGGTGCAGCTTATTACGGATACTTCGCGGGAAGTGGCAAGGGATTTTATGCAATTAAATGCCTATATAGATGTGTTGATTCCCAGAGGGGGCGCAGGCCTAATTAAGACAGTAATGGAACACAGCCGCATTCCGGTAATTGAAACCGGCGTGGGGAATTGCCATATTTTTGTAGATGCTTCGGCAGATACACAAAAAGCCATAGATATTATTATCAACGCAAAAACGCAGCGCCCCGGCGTGTGCAACGCATGTGAAAAATTGCTGATACACGCCAGTATCGCCGATGTCTTTTTACCGCAAATCTGCAACGCGCTGGCCCAAGCAGGTGTAGAAATTAGAGGCGATGCGGCCACGTGTAAACGATTTACCAAAGCAATACCGGCTACCGACGCTGATTGGTATGAAGAATACTTATCGCTAATCATAGCAATTAAAGTGGTAGCCGATATCGATGAAGCAATTACACATATAAGCCAATATTCCAGTGCCCATTCAGATGCTATATTAACAGCTTCCTACACAGATGCTCGACGTTTTGTGGCGGAAGTAGATTCTGCCGCCGTATACGTCAATGCCTCCACCCGTTTTACCGACGGGGAAGAATTTGGCCTGGGGGCAGAGATGGGTATCAGCACCCAAAAGCTCCATGCCCGTGGGCCTATGGGGCTTAAAGCATTAACTTCCACAAAATTCATCATTTTTGGAGACGGGCAGATACGAGGGTAAAGATCATTTTGCTTACACCCAGTCTATTCTATCAACCAAAGCGATACCGCATTTTGTGTCCGCTGCGCCCATTCCTGCGGGGTTATTACCCCGCGGAAATACGAACTCATATCCCTAACTAACCCTAGCGGTAAATCTGCGCATTGCATTGCCATCGGCATTTCGTTAAGCACCGCAATGCGCTCTATGACGGCGGCTGTTTGCCGTTGCCGCTCTATAGGGTTTGAAAGGCCTACATACTCGTTATATCGTGGTGGGCGCATGTCCATTTGCGCACTCATATGGAGGTCTATAGCTTGTAAGGTATGCCTCTCAAACATATTGCGTAAAATGGGTGTTCCCAGATTATTTGCGCCAAAATTACCGCCAAATTGGCCCGCAGCCCGCCCCACAGGGTTTGTATAGGCGTGAATTAAATAATAAATAAACTCCCATGCCAAATTGTAATCCCCCGCAGCGGTAACGCCAAGGGTAGACCATATGGCATTTCCCCACCTTCCAGTCCAACCGCTTAGCACCAGTTCTCCGCTGTTGTTTACAAGAGGCCTTGAGTGATAAAAATGTGTTAAGTATGATGTAAAGAAGTTATGTGCCGTATTAGAACTATTGCCTCCGTGGCTATGAATAAAAAACACAGCAGAATTAACCATATCAAACTGTACTTGGAAGCGCGGGTCAATAAAGCTGCCCCAAATTCTAAATATGTCAAAAATGTCATGTTCGCCTGCTACGTCCAAAACAGTTTTCAAAAACGATACAAACTCCGGGTTTGTAAGGTCGCTTGTGCGTGCGTTAAGGTCTATAAAATTACTCATGACATGCTCTATGATCTCAATCAAGCTCCATATTTCATTTCCGTAGCCAATAATCATGTGGCCGAATTCATCGGGGTAATTGGTCACAAGTGCTAAATAAATGTCAAGCATTTGCTCTAAAGTAATGAATTCGTGTTGGGTATACATGTCCAATATTGAATGCGGCAGGTTTGTATTAATGGTTACATAGTGAAAGTCGAAATTGGTTGGGAACATGTACAAGCCACCCGCTCTTTCAAAAGCTTTTAACGGCTGGGTATAAAAGTCATCTAGGCTTGTACGCGGGCAGTTTTCTATTAACGTATAAAAATCCATCAAAAAGCCGGACCGTGCCAGGGCATTTATATCATACCCCCAGCAATAAACAAAAATGTCCGGCCCTTGCCCCGCCATAAGCTGCGTAATAAGCTGTGTATAGCGGGCATCCATTTTTTCAAAGTCAAATTCGTCGAAAGTGTCTACATCAAGCTCAAATACATATGGGCGTTGCTGCGTCCGCCAGGATGCATTCATTGCGGCAGCCGCTTGCTCTGCAACAGGGGCATGCCTGCCGGAGCCGAGGAATGTAAGTGTGCGCACAGGAAAATGGCTTGTATCCACGGGCTCTATGATTACATAGGTTGGTAGTGCGCTCCGTTCAGCGGTTAGCCATTCGAGAATTTCAGCTTCTATTCGAGCCGTGGCCTCTTGCGCCGTGGCCTCACTTTCCAAAAATTCATTTAATGCAACGCCACCTACCCCAAAGGGAAGCAAAAACCCACTGGGCGCGGTTGTCGGCATGTTGCTATAGGCTTGCAGCTTTTCTGTAACAGCGTCCACATCTGCAAAGCCCACAGGTGTGCGGTATCGTTGGCCTGCCAGGGCATTTCTTAGCCCTCTTGTTACAGCCAGGGGAAAATGATGCTGTGTAATGGGCGCACAGGTTACAAAACGGTGGTTATCCAGCGCACTAAGGTTCATATATTCCTGTAAAAATGCCCATGCAAGCTCGGGCTCTGCGTTGTTTGTAATGCTCATATTTGCACCGGAAAAGCCGCGCTGTACCAGCCTGCTATCTTCGCTTGCACGTGGAATATAATGAGCAAAATACGATGGGTAGTAATCGAAAAGTGCTTCCACAGGCACAAACAAGTTAACAAACACATACCGCTCCCGCAAAGCTACTAAAAATTCATCAGATAACATGGCGTGGGTTGTGCCAAATCTGTCATTGTCCGCAAAGACGGTGCGCAAATTGTCCAGCACTGGGGTTAAGCCTCCAAGGTTAACTTGCCGGCTTGCAAAGTCTACCCCTTGGTGAAATTCCGTCAGAGCCACCTCATATGCACTTATGCCAAAGATGAAAGCGTATTCCATCCACTCTGGATACTGCTCTATCAAATCCAGATACAGCTCCGCCAATGCGGAAGGTGTTGCATAACTGAGCATGGCAAACCGCTGTGTAATGCTTGAAGGTGCGTTTTCGTTTATGCCCACATATTCAAAGCCAAAATGCATTGGCATGGCAAGCAATTGACCGCCAACTTCAAAAGGCTGCAATGCATTTGTGAAAAAATCGCCCCGGCTCGCAGTTTGTGATTGGTCAATTAATTCGTAAATATCCGCAAGAAAGCCGTATTCCACAAAACGATATTGCATAGGCGACACAACCCCCCATGATATAATATCGGGCCCCACTCCCGCCGCAAGCTGGCTAAGCATTAGTGTGTAGTGCGCTTCTTCATCGCCAAACATGTAGTAAACAATGTTTATATCTAATACCTGTCCGAGCCCTAAAGACGCTTGCACGTTTGCAGCGGCTTGCCTAACGCGCGGTTCGTCAAACATGGAAGTGGAGATAGTAAGCGTGTGTACGCTATGTACCAATTGCGCTCCGGTAGCAGTTGCGCGGACGGCGGTTTCGTCTTGGTTGTTTTGCCTTCTGCCGCAGGCGGATAGAACAAAAATGGAAATTGCCAGAATCGCTACTACTGTGAAAAATTTGCGATGCTTGTGCCCAAATAGAATCAAGTCGCTTAAAAGTTGCCTGGCCATAGTAATATTCCCCCCTCGTTTGTGGTTTATATTATACATGAATTTTCCAGATATGCTATAACGCGCGAAAGTTAGTTGGTTACGGAGCGTAACCAACTGAAAAATCTACAAAACACAGTCAGCTTTGAGGGATAGATAGGCACTGGTGTTTTGACAAATGCTATGCCAAATTCTAAGAGGCTGTTGAAAAACTCCTGTTTCTATCTAAAAAAGTGCTTACAAACCGCATAAATGCGTTGACAGACCACCGTTTCTCAACAGCCTCTTAGAACATGTCATAGTGACAGTCCGGGCAACATGGTATGCACTACGCAATAACCAAGGGTATGCAAGCCAAGATTGACGAACTCACGCCCAAACCGCAGACCAAAAAACGCAGTTACGACCACGGATTAGGATAAAATCAAAAACCGTAGTGGCTGAAAATACGCTGTTTTCAGCCAGTACGGTTCTGTGTTATTCTGGGTTAGTTGTTTTGTACATCTTCATAGTGTTTTGTTTGTGCGTTATTAACTTGTAGTTGAGTTGATTTAATGTTTCGTTTATGGCAAATCGCACTTTGGGCGGTTATGATTATTTTATCGACGTTGATAAAATAATCGTTGGGGTGATTTTTATGTTAAATATTAAAAAGGTAGGACTGAAAATTTCGTCATTGCGAAAAAGTATCGGTTGCTCGCAGGAAAAGTTGGCAGAACTTTTGAGTGTTACTCCACAAGCAATCAGCAAATGGGAAAACGGTCATTCTTTACCCGAAACATCGTCATTGCCTATTTTGGCTCAAATATTCGGGTGTGGAATAGACGACATCATTATGCCTGCGTATTTGATTGATGAGAGAGTCGAACAAGACAAGCCTAACGCCTTGGAACAACAAGCAGAACATATTGCCAACGTGGTATTCGCTAAAATGGAGGATAAGCAAAAATCAAAAGAACTGCTTGGCTTTACAGACGAAGAAATAACAAAAGCGGTTATATCCAAGCACCCCGATATAGGCAGAATTGTGATAAACAGGGGAAAAGCATCACGCACAACAGGCGATATATGCACCCCGATTTTCGTTTCGTCATCAACCCATGAAATAAATTTGATTGAAACAATTTACCATAAACAAAGCAGAAAAGAAAACATATTTGACAGCTATGTTTTATTGAATGATTGTGGCGTTAGAGAATTGCGAGATTTATATAGCATTGACTATAATAAGTCTGCTATTCTTGCCGAGAATGTAATTGATAAGTGTTTCGATATGAACGATTACAACGAAGATACTGCCGATGGTGCGATTATACGCCAAAACTATAATACTATCCTACACTCGGTTGCAAGTTGGCACAGTATAGTCACTTAAATTGAAAGCACTCCACAAGTGCATCCTCAAAGCAATCGAAAGAAGAAAGGGTGTCACGGAACTTGCGTTTAAGCCAAGCCCAAAATTTCTCAATGGGGTTTAAGTCCGGAGAGTAAGGGGGCAAGAACAAAACAATCTGCCTTATCAGCTAACTCGCGAAGTCTTGACTTTCTGTGGAATGTAGCATTATCCATCACAATCACAGAACGCTTGGGAATGGACAGAAGCAATGCATTCTCAAACCAAGCTTCGAAAAGAGTGCTGTCCGTAGTACCGTTGTATATCATCGGTGCCACAATCGTATCGCCACATTTCGCTGCAACTATGTTTGTACGCTTGAACCTTCTTCCGCTAACCTTGCCGACAATCGGTACGCCCCTAAATGAATATCCATATTCGCGATACAAAAACTTATTAAAACCGCACTCATCGACATAATAGACATTGTCGTGTGGATAACTTTTTAACGCTTCGATGAATAATTTGCGCTTCACGTCGCACTTTTCCACATAACTAATGGTTTTTTTTACGCGTCACCTTCATGCGTTTGAGTGCGTAGAATACAGCTGGTTCTGTACAATTGAACTCCTCGGCAATTTCGCGTAAATAACTATCTGGATTTTCGGTTATATATGCTTGCAGTTTATTTGGGCATAATTTAGATGGCGTGCGATACAATGACCGCTTTTCCAACTTGCCCGTTTCGACACGAATCTTTTCCCACTCTCTCATCGTCGATCTGCTTACCCCGAATACCTCATGCGCTTTTACTGCCGTGTTCCCTTTATCTAGGAACATCATTACTTTCTCTCTAAATTTCTCTTCATATGCCATGACCATAGTATACATCTTTCCTGGTGCATTGTCGATTTAATTAACTATAATTTATCCTCGCGGTTCGACAATTAAAAAATACACCCAAGTTATGAGTGTACCTATCCCCTGTTGCGCGGTGGCTGAGTGATATATCTCTTATTAAAATCTAAGAAAGGTTGAAATATCAATAAAAAAAGCTACCACCGGGAATCGAACCCGGGAACCTCTTCCTTACCAAGGAAGCGCTCTACCTACTGAGCTATGGCAGCAAATTGTACATATTTAGCTAATAAAAATATAATTACCAAGGACGCGCTCTATATAGCAGCAAAGATGTTGCAACAAAACGTAGATTAGCATATTCTTGATGGTTGTGTCAAGTGCCTTTTAACAAAAGGAATGGCCCAAACGCTCCTGAAACAATTCTATCACCTTCTTGAACTTTTTTCATTTATACTCTATAGTATTTGGGTACATTGCTTAATATACAGCAACACTCTAGATAGGTGAGGACGCAATGGGAAAGTTATCGTTTTTATTGCAGTATATTTTTAAGCCAAGAACAGTCGGTGCGGTTCTTCCTAGTTCAAAGTACCTTGCAAATAAAATGGTTGCCAGCATAGACTTTGATAATGCAAAATGTATTGTCGAGTACGGCGCAGGTACGGGTGTGTTTACGGAAAAAATCTTGCAAAAACGTAACCCAGATACAATAGTTATACTTTTTGAAATGAACGACGCCTTTTGCCAAACGCTAAAAGAAAAATACGGTAGTGAACCCAATATGCATATTGTAAACGACACTGCCCAAAATGTTGGGGCAAAGTTGCAGAAATATGGCTTTGGGTACGCAGACTATGTTGTATCCGGGTTGCCGTTCGCCAGCCTCCCGCAAGATGTTTCTATCGGCATTTTAGCGGAAACGAAGAAATACTTAAAACCTTCCGGGGCGTTTATCACATTTCAGTACACCCTACTAAAGATGGACTTTATAGGCCAGTTTTTTGATAAAATTGAAATTGAGAGGGAGCTGAAAAATGTTCCTCCCGCATATGTGTTGCGCTGTCAGTAGAAATAGGTGGCTACCATGAAAATAGTAGATATGAAAACACTAACGAACGTACAGCGTATACAAGCGGCGCAGATGTTAACCAATGAACTGCCCCTTGGCTGGAAAACGTTAAAAGATGCAATGGACGAGGTAAATGAGCTATTGGGAGATGATGAACCCGACGCGGTATTCCTTGCCGCCATGGAAGATGATGAAGCCATGGGCTGGTGCGGAATACTGCCCGAGTATGGCGGCAATTTATACGAGCTTCACCCGCTTGTTGTGCGAGGCGATAAGCAGGGCAAAGGCGTGGGAACTGCACTTATGTATGCTATCGAAAAATGCGCAAAAGAAAAAGGCGGCTTAACTATACTTGTTTGCGCAGATGATGAAAAGCCCGGCGGCGAGACATCTTTGGCCAATGTGGATTTGTACGATGATTTGCCAAAGCGCATACAGGAATTTGAGCCAGGTACACATCAAACTGCATTTTATATGAAGCTGGGCTACAGAATTGTTGGTGTAATGCCTGACGCAAATGGGAAAGGTAAGCCGGATATCCTTCTTGCCAAGCCGTTGTAAGTTTCGTAGGGAACGTCGCCCTTGACGTTCTGCAAATTTGCATAATTGTAAGCTCGGAACGTCGAGGGCGACGTTCCCTACAACTGAAATTTGTACATTTTTTGCTTATGTGGCACATATGGGGCTTTTCCTATGCTTCCACACCGGCATCGCTTCTTACCTCATTCATAAACTGCACCGGGTTCTCCAAATACCGCTTAAACTCAAAAAATGCCTTTGCCCATATGGTCCCTATACATATCCGTTCGTCCATGGAAATGCCCAACGTCATCACTTTTTTCACCTTGTCACCCTCTGCCACATGAGAATCCGCTTCGCGTAGAGGCTTTCCAAGCGTTATAAACAAGCTTGCCGTGCCAAATTCGTATAGATGGTGGTATAAGTAATCCATTTTTATTGACGCTAAGTTAGAAATAAACATAGACGAATGAAACGGGCTAAGCTTAATTATACTTTTGGGCAAAATGCCGCACCTATCCATAAATTTTATAACTCCCACCAAAAATCCCGGAAGCAAAGGTAACGACATGAGTTTATCCACAAAACGATCCATGGCGTTTTGTGTCTGGGGTTTCTCGTTTTCCTTGATGGTTTCGCGTATTTTGCGTGAAATTGCTATTAAATCATCATCGGGTTCTATGTACACTTTTACAACGGTTTCGATAAGCTCCGCTTCTCCCCGCTTTAACATTGCAAAAGACACGCATGTATGATTGCGCTGGTAAATTCGCTTATTAACCACGAAACGGTTAATTTCCGGCCTTTTTCTTAGCACGAACGCAAAAGCCGCAATAACTGCGTCCATTATGCCTACTTTGTGTCCTTCGTCGCGCAGCCCGTTTAAGTATGCCTTTAGGTTGGTAATGTCAATTTCTATTTTTACAAAATTTGTAGAATCGCAGCGGCGGTTCATGATATGCGGGATTAGTGCGTCTAGTGCGGGTATGCCTTTAACCAGTGTGCCGTCAGACCTTCCCATGGGTATGCCCCCTTCGGTGTTTGAAGCAATGTAGCAGAATGAGGGGGTGTAGTCAAGTCGCAAAAATAGGGAATTAAAGTGTTTGTGATAAATACATGACGTCATATATTTTGGAGTGAACAACGCTTTAACTTTTGGGGTGAAAAACCCCTTGACATATCCTTAGATTACCTATACATTTTCCCATGTATGCTTTATATATAATTTCGGATCTTGGGAGGTTCATATGCAGGCATTCAAATGGGCATTACCATA
>Ga0123355_10020420_pt1 | contig 10577 bp, 5 predicted proteins | sample TergutEmb28metaG_3_FD_89872 | JGI IMG/M metagenome (GOLD analysis project Ga0123355, IMG submission 89872) | Embiratermes neotenicus P1 segment gut microbial communities from Petit-Saut dam, French Guiana - Emb289 P1 | ecosystem: Host-associated > Arthropoda: Insects > Digestive system > Gut ... | reverse complement strand
AGAAAAGAAAAAAAAAAAAAAAAAAAGAAGAGGGGAAGAGTATGAATGGTCAGGCGCACTAGAAGGAAGCGGGGGGGGGGGGGGGGGGGGGGGGATCGGAGCAAACATTTATGGATTAAAAGTTTATTTGCAAAATAAAATAGCTACCTTATGCCCAACACAGACTTCCACAGGCGTTGCTGTTTTTGAAGCAATTACGTAAGAATTGCTACGTTATGTGGAAATTTCTAAATCTGTATGTTCAACAATTAGCACTGGCATTCTTTAGACACACGAAGTTTACCGAACAATCCAAAATTATTATCCGAACGCAAGTGAAAATTTCCGAAGCATTCCATCCTAGACAATTATGACACAAAGCTCCTTCCAAACTCAATTTCTAGTTCTGCATATTAAGAAGGTAAAATTGTCCCTGTGTGTGCCATTAAAGCAAATGGGGGAGTGAAGGTACAGCTCCAGTCATCGTGACCTCGGCCCTAGAACGGTGAGTGGTCACCCTCACGTTCCATCTGCATTATCTCTGGGGAAAGAGCGAAGGGAACCCGTTAATAAGAAACCAAGCGGGCCCCGGAGCAAGTCAGGACACTTTATGACAGAAAACTCCAGCCCCGGCCAATTTTATGAGCAAGATCATAGGTACTGAAATACGAGTAGGTCACGCACAGCGGTTGTCCAAATTGATCATAACATGGCTTGAAATTAATGGAAAATCCTTCGTAAAACGCGCCACTGTCAAATTCTATGAACACCTGTTCATTTCTTGAGTTGTTATATTTTCACAGAAGGACGCACAGACGGAAACATGGATGGGCGATTCGTTGGGCTACGAACCACGCAAGAAATCACGACGAAGAACGAAGGACGGGTACTTCGGCCAGTGTTATGAAACTTCGTACCGAATAACAGCACGAATTTACAACCTACCCAATATTACGGATACAATCCGTCTATACACAACTCTTTATCACAGCAAATTAAAAACGCTATATGTTTCGGATGTACAAGGCAAGCACCATCGACCATAGGTTGCAGAAATGTAAACATGAATAGTATATAGCTGTAGCTTTACATCTAAAAGTAAAAGCCTGTGAAACCACGGAGAATATTATGCGGATTCTACATTTCAACAGAAAAGGTATCCGTCTGGATGCCATGGAAAGGTTTTACATACATAACGAAGCATCAACCGACAGTCAACGTAACGACAAACATAACATTTGTTCTAACAAAACATTCGAAACTATCACCGAGAAGGGAGGACACTGGCACAACATCCCCACCCTGTGCCCATACAATCTCTTAATTCCATCGCCTTCTTCCCCTCCCCTTCAGCATGCCTTCCTAACCTGCTCCACCTTCAACTTCCTTACAAACTTTTACATTAGGCCATACGATTAAACACGGAAGGGTGTATAGTCCGACTACCGGACATGAGCCGTATCTTATTTCGCTGTCTGAGCACGTCACAGTTCATACCGAACCACTCATACTGATGTGAGTCCACATACTGTGCATATCACATTACATTGTATTTTATCGGATTCACATAGAGCGATTCACCAATGTAAGTACATGGAAAGGAACAAGTTACTCTTGTCACACATTTATATCTCCTTATAAGACGTGTTACATAGTAAACTATTTTGATTACAGATATTACTAATGCTAGTCAATATCCAACAGACGAACGGCTCGACACTTTCATACTTCTTAACCATCCACGTAAGGCCTACAAATTGCCAGCTCAAAACGTGAATTTTTACGTAGTATTTTATTATGATTTTCAATTCCCACCTACAATTTTTTTGTTTAAATCTACGTATCTAAATCAATAATGGCTTGTACAGTACATTTATATATTGTAAAATTGCTCTCCAGACGTGAAGTTTACAAGTACTTAATGTAAGTGCGCCACCTCGGCCATAGGTTTTTACATTTAGATGTACAGCTACGTATTTAATTTTCATTTTACATTTCTGAAACATGAAGCCTGATGATGGCTGCCTTGTATAGCCGCAATGTGTAGCTGTTTTAAATGTGCTATAATAAAGACTTGTGTATTGACGGAAAGTACTCATATTATTGAGTATTATACAGACAGAACGGAGATGACACACCTGAACATTACAATCTCACAATTTAAATTCTACTTCGTCAGAAATCTATCAGTGTTGGTGACAAGACGTTAGACTCTCGTTCGGAATGATGCAGGAAATGTTCCCATAACAGTTTACAGATTACTTTCAAAGCCACAAGCTAAGTTTCATTTTACAACGAACACTTCTGGTACAATTTACCATGTGCGACGGATATGACGCCACATTCTTACATAAATAGCCCTTCCGCTCAATACCTTCACCCGTCATGAAGCTGACTTTATAAGTCGTAAAAATCCTCTCCTGTCCCATCACGACCAACAAGTTCGTTGCTTAGTGGGTCAGCTTATCTATTATATTAGTGGTCATATACCACAACAGTGGTCCATTCCAGCCGCTTTTAGAGCCGACTCAATCCCACTCTCCGCCTTTGTTGTGTTCAATATCCTACGTTATTTGTCTTAGTTAAGCAAGAAACTCGGCCGAGACAAATATAACCCACAGCCATCACCGGAACGCCACATAAGCCTCCCTACGAGCGTTACGACATGTCATAACGTCCTGCCATTCCGTATAATGGAACAGTTAATTCAAATGGACCGTGGGTCACTTCATGCACATGGCGACTATCATAGCCTGTACACTCTAACACTATTACAAACAGCAATTTGAGCTATTGGCCAAGGTCTAACAAATAAACAGCACGACAAATATTAATTCATCATTGTGTCTTTGTTCGGGTGGGAGGGGGGGGGGGGTTGTCAGTTTCGACGAGTATTTCCCTTAAGCTATCTCGAAGGAAACGAAAGAAAGTTTTTTTACGTAAAAATCCGACTAATGCACTATATATATGTTAGCACTACTTTATTCACACTGTTACACTCCTACATGTTTCAGCCCTCAAAGGGGCCATCCTCAGGGAGTACTGAAATATTCTGTGAGCAGGGTCAACAAAATACGTGTCCAGATGTAAATATCAGATTAAAGAGCAGCGTGTTGTGTGTTACGTAGCAATTTGCAAAATGCTACATAACATACAACACGCGTATTTTGTTGACCCTGCTCATGAAATGTATCAGTACTCCCTAAGGATGGCCTCACTGAGGGCTGAAACACGTAGAAGTGTAACTGTGAATAAATTGCTATTAACATATACAGTGCAATGGTCGGATATGTACGTAAAATCTTTGTCACCAGTGCACGGTTATGGGGACAAGATAAAAAAAAAACGTCACTTGAACGACTACCCCGGTAATGTGGGATAGAAAGTTTGCTATTAAGCTGCTGGTTTGGTGAGAGATTTTATCCAGTGCTTGAACTACAGGCAATGCAAATGTCGGAGACGACTCTTGGCTGCGGAAGAGAACATTTCTGTGCCACTGCCACTACAGCCGATGGCTGCTGCAACTCCTTAGACTGAAACAAACAGTGACACTACCACTGAAGAAATCCGGCTTTCGAAAGTAACTTTGATTTACGTTTGCTCAAAAAAGAGATCGCCAGAAATATACAGGTAAATAAAGATGCACCTGAAGAATTCGGTGCAATAAGTTACCGTGTCTTGTTTCAAAATATTCGTAAAATTTCAGTTGAGAAATAAACGATCTGTATATCTCACAAAGGTTTCAACATACATCATTCCATTTATCCGCCACTGTAACCTACAGCTCTTAATGGACTCCACTAAATCACGATTCTCTTGAATATACAGATTATAACCAATTCCAAATGGTATACGCTGCAATACAGTCTAAATCACAAGTGCATCTCACCGCTCTTTGCTGTTTGCATCTTCTGGTTATTTTCTTCACCACAACCAATGGTCCGTTTTTCTGCACAACACATATACATTATACTTATTCTATGACGATGTCATTAAATCAGACCAGCCGGATTCGAACCAAAGACTAATAAGCACGATATCTACCACATCCATCGAAACAAGCTCCTATTGATGCGAGTCCTGTCAATGTAGGACTGCTGTTTTTTTTATAGAGTTCATCAAATTTCCAAATGCAGCTTACTGCGTATTTCTAGCCAACATAATCGGGGCGTCAAGACAAATACAAATGCAATAAAAAATAAAGTTTAGGTAAACGAAAAGATGCTGCTAAAATATTTTTAGCTCAGACCAAATGCCAGGAAATAATACTAACGTCTCCTGCACCATGTTAATGGTTACTCTGCAGTACACGTAATTAAATGCTGCAATACATCAAAGAGTGTTCCGCCGGGCAAAAGGTGTTAATATACGTGTACAACAGAGAACTTGTATTTACAAAAAGAAAGTCACTTCATGTAAACTCGAAATTCAGAAAAATCGGAGAAATTCTCTGAGTTAATGTGACTTGTCCTCCCTGGCTTTATGCAGTAATGTTCGGTGGAGTTTAAGGTAACTATCGTCAGGCAAAACAGTCTTCCTTATAAGTTTAAATTTGAGCTACATGTTTCGGCTCACATATAAAACAGCCATCACCAGGGGCAAGACGCATAAGGAAAATTTCATACCTGTAACACCTTATCTAGTTGCTGTGAATAACGATACTCTCCTTACTTTTGAATTTGTATCCAAGTGGGATGTCATACCCAAAATATGTTAGGTGACGATACCGGAGAAACGTAACAGAGCTCTCCTACTCTTATTTCTAGCAGGACTGTACGTAACATGTAAGAAATTACTGTCGGTGTGAAAAACGTGGACCTACAGATTAAAAAAAACTGTAAATTTCAAGGGTTTTAATGTCAGTGCAATTTTCATTTCTGTCCAATCACCAATCGCAGGTTCATCGACAAATATTCCGATTTTATGTAGCCTTTAAGATTCAACCCATTAAGTTCAAACACGCAAACAATTTTCTACACACAGGTATTTATGCTTTTTACACAATTCATACTTCGCTGTCAGTATTAACGTATTTCCTGCAAGTCACAACATTTAAGAAAGCAGTAATAACATTCAGGGCATGCAAAGAGCACAACAAGTTGGACTGTAGTGACATGTGAGCTGAGATAAACGTCCGATTTTTTAATACATTTCAACTGAAGTTTTCAATACCAGACAAAGAAACAAAATTCACAGGTCGGAAACGCGAAAAGAAAAACAATTCATGCCATAGATATCTACAATTTAGCAGTAATTTTCCTAAGGTAACATAATTTACTAAAACATAAATGTTACTGCAACATCTGAGCTGCACAGATATCTGAATAATATTCCAATATGTATTACACGGATCAACACGCAGACATAGACACTGCGACTCGAGTTTATCTTAACTTATAACATCAGCTGAACTAGTTAAGCGTAGACCTCTAACGTATCGCAAAAATCTCAAATGGGCGTGACGATCCTACACGAATACGAGAAGACATACATAAGCAATTGAATCGTATACACAACACTTTAAGAAAATGAAACGTGTTAATTAAAGTGACACAAACGTAGCGTGTGCACGGACACCAAATGCCACACACTGATTACCACGACACTTCGTTTTGGGGATTTACAGATTCAGGGAAAACCGTTAACCTTCCAGTGAAGAACAGAATTATTATGATTTGTTTCTGCATGAGTGCCATTTAAGTTAATAGGGACATCCTTTGATACAAAAGCCGAATGTTGATGGTTAAGGTATACCTGCCAGCTTAATTAACTGACAACATTCAAAGACAGCTCTCAGTATGCTTCAGTAATCTCGAGTCTTTTGGCTGTAGGTAGTGAGGTAAGGCAAATTAGGGTACATACAATATTTAGATTATACAGGGGCAGAAGGAAAGTAGAAGCCGAAGAAGCCAATTACAGAAAGCGAGTGTGGTTTCAACAGCGTATTCAGCACATTACATGGAGCCACCTAAGTCAGTATTTCTGGCAACCCTTTCGGAATTACCGATGAAGTTGGAAGGTGGAACGGAGTTGTCTTCCGGTGGTAAATGCTCGAATCTTGGCTGAGTCACAAGGTAATCGTAACTGAGATTTTTAATGGTTGTCTTCAGTATCACCGGTGAACACCGGCAAGGAACCTTCAAACAAGCCAAACCCGCCTCCTATATTCCTACCTAGTAAACATTCACGACAACCTGCCATTCGTATTGAACGCTGGGTCACCTCTACAGATGAAACAGCATCGAAATATAACCTAACAATGAATGACCCGTCCTGGGTTCCTAATAAATTCGTGGGACTTGCCGAACCATAACAATTTGCTGTATCCATTGAATATGATATAATTACGCTAAATATTCACTTAAATCTACATATAACGTCGTCCAAGGTACCAAACATAAACACAAGGGATAATTAATACAAGTATGCCTACACGTCTAACCACGTGCTTCGTCTCCCAGACTAATTAACGGATTTCTACTAAATCTAGTAGTGGGAACGCTAAACATTTCCGCCGAATATGATGCTGGTCCTTTTCGGTCAAATATGACGTCTACCTTAAATAGCGCTCCACTAGAATATTTATTTTACAAACACATTGTATCAGACCAATAGCTTCTAGCCAAAATGACACTTGGAGCTGATACTTGTCTAAAGAAAAAGTGGCGACAAAAATGTCTCGTTTCGGTGCATTACCAATATTTCTACTGCTTTTCGTCACCTACATAATCCATGTCCATGCTGAGTAGCGACTTGTCTGTGCATTAGGCGTATCATTAACAAATTTATTTCTGCAGCAAATGAAGCCCAAGACCAAAGCAGCTAAATAATAGTAAGGCAGTCCGCTGCGTTTCAGTCTGTTAGAGAGAGTGGTGATGATTATGGACCCTTTCAGATCACACATTACAATGTTATCGTAACACGTTAAGCACTGGCGTTCAATGTGCGAGAAAAGAGTCCAATAAAACGCAACGCCACTCACTGATTTTACACAGCGCAATAACACTTTGATGGTTATTGTTACTTTCTCCCAGCAAGCTACCAGCTACGTTACCGCAGTCCATATTGCTCCCTCACAAATCCTCTCCCAAGCACAATTTGATTATAATTCTGATATTTATGTCGTCATAAGGCGGCTGCTTACTGCGGGGGCAGTGGTAGTCCTTAAGACATCCCGTGACAGTATGATGACTAAATGGCACTGCGAGCGACCAGTTTTTAAATACTTCGGCTCATCCTTGACTACGATCATTTCACTAATATTCCGTACTTATCTTCCACTGCTCGAGCAATCATCAATGGGCTCGACCAACCGGCATAATACTACAATCTCATTTCCCACCTGAAGTTTCAATTGGCTGGACGCGTATCACTTACAATGTCATTGCTTCGGCAAGTTACACTGCACACCTTACGTAGACACACATTCAAACAGACTAATTAACAACAAATTACTCGAATGTTCATTAACAGGCCGTAATACACAAAGCCATTCTCACCATCATCTTATCACCTGCTGCTAAAGAAGACTGGCAACTTTAGCAACCTCGTCTCGATGTAGCGTCATGTGCGAATTTCATAGCAAATCGGACGCAGAAGAAACTTCTGTCCATGGTAGAGTCTCTTCGCCCAAACTAGAACTGGTACATCCATCAGCCTTTTACAAAGAAAGGTTTCGTAGTATTGTCTCCCCTCCCTCCCATAAAATCGTTTCTGCCTCTCACAACATTGTTCTGTTCGTTCCAATCGTCGAAGGTGAATATAAGAATAGATTTACTGTCATTCAGCCAACTACATTCGGTTGAAATTACAGATGGCAGCCGAGATAGCTCGGTTGGTATAATGGCTAGGTTATAGGTCGGAAAGTCCGGGTTTCGATTTCCAGCAGCGACAGAGATTTTCCTCTTTTCCAAGAGTCCTGACCGACAATCAGTATAACGAAGTAAGTAATTAAATAATCGTTGTGTTAAGCAATTCGAGTAAGTCAGATAGCAATTTCCTTTATTTTCACACATGGATTGAGCTTATATCACCACCACGAAAATTATAATGTAAACACATAAACACACACACACACACACACACGAACTGTATGTTACAGAGCACGCACAGAGAGTAAGCCTTGCTCAGCGAGCACCGAACTAGTTCCCATATACTACAGCTGATTTAAAGCACAGGTATTTGAAAAGCTAACAAATTATTCGGTTGGGACGCAACTACATATCATATAAAATACGAAATTAATTCCTTGGGTAAGTTACTACGTCATTTATAGCTTATTTTTACGTTCACAGCCACGCACGAATAAAAGTATTACTGAATGTTTCGTCTGTCGGGAAGGCCTGCTCTATTTTTGTCCAAGTCTGATACGGGCAGAGTAGACGTCGGCATGAATCGCAAGCGCTATGATGTATTTACCTTCATGGACACTATATATATATATATATATATATATATATATATATATATAAACCATTAGCAGAGGCAGACGTAAAGCCGGCATATACTCAGAGGAACACAACATAGCTCGTAATGCCACCTCACAATTAAAGCATACCTGCTTCCATTATCCATCGAAACAAAGCAAGAGTGTCTTGTACAAATGGAAAAATAAACATCAAACAACGAGTCGCATTAAATGACAGTTTCAACTATACTCTACGAGTTTCTAATCTCAATCGGAATAACAGGCATGCTACTAGACACAACAGAACCACACACTCTCAGTAATGATGAACCTGTAGAAGTAAGCCGAACGCGTAACAACAAAGCGCATGAAACCAAGACTGAAGTTCATCTATACGACATTTAAAAATTCCGTCCGTCACAAGAAACAACCTGCCTCTCCGTTACAAAGCCCATCGGATTAATGTTGTTTAAGGGAAAACCGCTGTCTATTCTGCGAATCATACGAAGATTACGAAGACAATGGACTCACGCACTCACTCACGCATGCAGCAAGGTCCTGCTTGAAAAGCTTTCTTCCTCAGCTAGTCAAAAAATTTCCCGCATTTTATGGAACCCGAAGGATCATCACCGCGTTCACAAGTGCCCGCTACTTGTTCCTTTACTCAGCCAGGTACCTCCAGCCCATACGACCTCTCAACTTATTCCTTTAAGATCAATTCTGATATTATTCTCCCATCTACTCCTAGGTCTTCCCTCAGGTTTCCTCACCAAAATCATGTATGCACCTCTCTTCTCCGCTGTACGTGCTGCACCTACTGCCCATCTAATTCTTGTATAAAGACAATGTGTGCGTACAAAATTCAAAGTTTTTTAATCTTAAAACAGGTGGTACATATACTAGAAGTTCTTCCGTCGCCAAGTAGTATTACTTTAAAGGTAATTCTGCTGGAGCAGGCGATAGGATTTACCGCGCAATATTTTTTTATTTCAATACTCTGAAAGATTTATTTCAAGTATTTTAGTAGTTGAGATAAACGACATAAAAGACAATTAACCAATAACGACGACAACATGGCATATTTAATGACATACAGAAAACGAGTGTAGAATAGTGTAGAATAACGCACGCTCATATGAAGTGACGATGTGTTGAATTTCTTGTTGCACTTATTCCAAGAAATAAATCGCTCCACAGAGCAAAGTTTAGGAGTCTGGGGTGACGGATCACAAGCCACCTACACCCACTTACACAACAGGATCATGGGTTCGAAAGATGGTCAGCATTTCTCTGTGTTGTCCTGTAAAGGCACGTGATTCACATCAGTTGGATTCTCTTCTGTTGGATACTACCTTATTCTATACAACAGAGTCCTGCTTGAAAAGCTGACAGTCGCTCAGGTAGTCAAGGAATTTAAACACTTTATGAGCCCCAAAGGGTTGGACACTGTCTTCAGAAAAGCCCACCATTTGCCCCTATCTAGTCCCCAACTCCATCTAACTTCATTGAATTTCATTTTAATATTATACTCCCACACGACCACGTCCTTCAAGTGATCACGTCCCTGCAGATTTCCCAGCCAAAATGTATTCATTTCTCATCTCCCTTCTAATCGTGCTACAAGCCACGCACATCTTCTTCTTTTGATCACGCTAATAATGCCGGATGCATAGCACTATTAACCCTTTCAAGACGAAACGTAGACTGCTTTATTTAAAGATCCAGTTCGTACCGCGCAGTAAACACTTTTCATCTCGGTTATAAAAACCAGTTTATGTTGTAAGTGGCATAAGTCATTGGTTGTTCTCAGATAATACAAAACACATAAACACACTGCGGGCAGAATGTACAGTTCTTGAATGTTAGAACTGCTGGTGCATCACGTAACCAGTAGGCTTTTAAAGGATAAATGCATAGATCTGGGTCATGCACCTTCCTTCTTCCTTCCGTTTCTTCTTCTTTTTCGGTCCCAACATTCTCCTTAATACCCTATTCCAAAACACTTTCAATATATGTTCCATCGTTAGCGTTACAGACCAAGTATCGTGCCCATACCATAGTTACAGCATAGTACATTTTAATTTTTACGATAGTCAATGGTAGGCGTTGGGGGGGGGGGGGGGGGGGAATCTGACCTAAAAAGAAACGAAAATTCCGGAATTTAGGTTGTACAATTTTTTTTTATTTTTTT
>Ga0123355_10020418_pt1 | contig 10577 bp, 8 predicted proteins | sample TergutEmb28metaG_3_FD_89872 | JGI IMG/M metagenome (GOLD analysis project Ga0123355, IMG submission 89872) | Embiratermes neotenicus P1 segment gut microbial communities from Petit-Saut dam, French Guiana - Emb289 P1 | ecosystem: Host-associated > Arthropoda: Insects > Digestive system > Gut ... | reverse complement strand
ATTTTTTTTTTTTTGTTTTGTGTATAAAAAAAAAGAAAAATAGAGATAAAAAATAAAAAAAATAATTGTTGTTGGGGTTGGTGGGGGTGGTGGGGGGGTGTTTTTTGAAAAACGGGGGGGGGGGGGGGGGGGGGGGGGTGATGTTCCTCCATGTATTATTTTATACCTGCTAACTTGTTTCAGTTATTTTTATTCAATCATTTGAGGCGATCACAGTGATATTGTGAAACAGCCGACAACACTTGTTCCCCAGTCCTTTCAGAAAGTAATTGTTGCTTGTTCTGGAAATGAATGAAACTGGTCATGCTTAGCCTTCTATAAGCAAAACATCTTTAAATGTGAGGGGCAAGAGGTGGCATGAGGTTTGGTGATGAGATATTATGCTCAGTTGTTTAATGGCGGCGTGTTAGTTGACAGTGGCCTGTTGGAGGGTTCTTGTGCTAAGGTGACTATCAGAGCAAAGAGAGCTAGTGATTGATTAGGAAGGCTGGAGTGTGTTTTAGGTGGCAATTGGTGATAAGCGAGTTCTTGCTAGAAGCACTTTCTTTGTGTATGACATTACCTTAACTCGAGTGCCTTGTAGTAGTTAAAGTAAGGATTTTAACAACTTTTAGAGAAAACAGGAAGACAATGAAAAAAACCACACACAGGAAATTAAAAACTGTTTATATTTTAATTGCTACATGAAGATTGTTGTGGCTTGTGCAATTTGTGAGATGTCACAAATTTAAAATTTTTATATATGCATTTTGAGTTTAAAAATCATGTATGTAAAGCCTGAGGAAGGTCAGTATGACCGAAACATGTATGTGTTGATGAGAGTAATAAAATTTGTTGTGTGTGATGGCAGCATGTGTGTCAAATTTCATAGAAAATTTGTATAAGTCATAACACAACTGTATTTAGAGAACAGAGTTTGTGTGTCTGAAAGAGTGACATGTTTTGACGTAGGATATGCCATTCTTGAGCTTACAACAATTCTAAAAAATACATTGTGTGTTGTTTAGAATTGTTGTGAGCTTGAGAAGGACCTATCCTAGGTCATAACATGTCACTCTTTTAGACATGCAAACTCTGCTCTCTAAATATAGTTGTATACTGACTTATATAAATTTTGTATATTGCAGAACTACATTCCTTTATGCAGTAGGTGACAAAACATTGACACTCAATACTGATCACATTTTACTACTCGTTGATCGCCATAATTGTGTTACTAATACTTGTATAATTATTCTCATGTTAATTATTTAGCAGTCAGTAACAACAGTGGTCAATTGATTCAAGTCTCCTGGGAAGTTTCGCTGTGTCGACAGGAAAATAGTTACTGACTTTTTAGAGGAGCATAGTTCCTCAAAACTCTGGTAAATATTTATCAGTGGACACTGCAAAACATCCCAGGAGACTTGAATCCTCAACTACCCTGCTGCGAGGACCTTAAATATCGCAAACCAGTACCCATTGATCCCTAATCTCAGGCACATTCTGACTATGGTGTTGTAGTAAACTAAAATACAATTTTAATTGTAGGCATGGCAGAGTGATGTGTGTGCGTCTCATGCTGTGCATGTAAGTTGCTAATGGGAATATCATCCACTGAGGTACATTATTAGGAGTAAAGCTGTAGTGAAACCTTATCCTGTGTCAGTGAACACACGCCCAAAATGTTCGTTCTGTGCTACAGAAATTGGTGACACCGCCGCGTAGTTTCGTCCATATATATACCAACTTCTGAAAAACTCGTTCAAAATAATAGAATTACAATCTTTCATATAAACATCCTGTAACAGCCTAGCTCTGTGGGTGAGTCGAGCTATTGGAAGCTAAAACATACAGTACCAATAGTCGCTGTTTGCTGTTAGGAAGTACAAGTAGTTGTTTATTGTTTCCTTGCAGTCATCATACCTCTCCCGAAATATACGATATCTTTCGCTTTTCACCTCTGTTGGTTCAGTAGAGTCAAATGTCAGGACGATTCTGAGCAATGCATCGACAGAGGGGAAGGAAGTGATTGTTGCCTGTTGTGAAACTGTTTTCCAGTATTTTGTTGGAGGCGCTGAGGATGACCGTCAGGAAAATCAGTCGGTTCTTGTATCGAGGATTGCTGACCTCTACACTGATAGTCCGTAATCCATCAGTGAATAGGAGATTGATACAGTATAGCCACACGTACACGTGTTGTCTCTGGCATTTTCAGTGTAAACAGGCCATGCAAATAAGCAAAGGGTTGACACTAGGGCCAACAGTTTTTGGTTGTGTGGAGGTTCAACTTTCTTAACCTTCAGCACTTCCAAGACGTCCAGATCAGCTTTGGGACTCACCCAGCCTCCTATTTAGGTTAAGACTCCCCTAATATGCCTTCATGACCTGAACACGGACAGTTTTACCTTTTTCTTTTTTGTGGATGGGGCTAGTAGCTAGCATCGCTATGCCCATTCAGTAGAAGGCTGGTTGGGCCCCAGAGCGATGGTGAGGAGAAAACTCGAGTACCCGGCTGGAATATTCTTCAGTTATCTAGCCGATAGCCTATCACCACGCTGGCTGAGCTAACGGCGTTGTACAGTGTTACGTTACTTTGATTCTTACCGACGGACAGACCCCCTCACCCTCGTCAATCAGTGCACCACGTGACCCAAGTAGAGCAATCGCTCCATTGCCGAGCTCAATAGCGGTTCTCGCTAGCGCGTCGGCTAGGAAAACAAGAGTTCCATGTCATCACTAGCTTTTGATAACCTCTCTTGTACCAACTTGAACTTTAACCACAGCAGTGACCAGGACCTTCCAAGAGACGTTTCTTGGCGTGGTTAGCTGACTGGACCTAAATGCAGTTGAAAACTTGAACATATTGATTATGTTACGATCATAGGCATTCGAGTGACGATATATTGTGTGTTTTATTATGTTAAATGTGCTCATGTTGATGTTATCGGGATATTTGTAATGCTGGATCCTCTCGTTGGAAGGGTCCGTTAAATTCTGCTCAAGCCAGTGAATGTGATAACGTTGTGTTGATCCCTTAGTGTGCATATCGTGACAACGTAAATCACCATGACTGTGACCATGTATATATTATGTTGCTTGTTATTCGTTGCAGGAGGTAATATTGGTAAGTTACGACCGTATGTTTAATAAATTAGTGTCTGTCGGGAGTAATTTCGGACTGTGTACTAAGATATTATGTAGGTAGTAACATAGCTGAGGTAGAGGGTCGCCATATTCTCACTGTGGGTACCCGGCATCAGTACCAGGGTACTCCGTCTTGGGTTTGTACTGGATACAGTTGACATTTAAGTGTTTCTCCAAACACTTTATTTCCCTGCCTGGTATAATTTCACCAATGCCTGATATACATCAACTGGCGCTGCTACAAGAGGCCTACCTGATGTTGCAGCTACCAAGCTCACCCTCGTCCCAATCCTGAAGTACGAAACACGTACCTTGTTTTAAGTTACGTGACAATAAAGACACGTATCTCTGTAACACAGGGATGAATTTAATCTATAATTAAAAACTAGATTTTAAGTAGGATTCGGTAGTTGAGACGGGACATCTGACATTATATGACAAGGGTTCGAGTCCCAGTATGGGCAGATGCTTTTATGTTTGTCACTGTGTGTGTTGTATCTGCAGCTTGTGCATCCTCTGATCCAGCGGTTACTTGGTGCTGTTTTCCCGAAGGGTAGGCAGACCATGAACCTTATTCTTCTGCCTAAGTGAAGAATACGTGGATCTGTACTCCATTTCTTCAATACGTGATAATCATTTAAGCAGAGGGTCAACTTGACCTTGCCCTGCTAAGATGCACATTTTTCAAAATGGTGGTCCGTGTTGTCATATACTCCCGTTTTCTTTTTGCATAACAGCTAACTATATATAGCAAAGGTGTACTTGAGAAGCTGAGAGTTATTCATCTGGTCTAGAATTTTCCTCTCCCACATCCTTGAATTATTTATGATCCATATATTTCCCTCGCCCTTGTAATGTGTTGTGCATTGGCATCGTACCCAGTGATGAGATCCCTGCTTTTGGTTGTGTAATAGATCTTTATCAAGCCTACAATGCATTATCGTGTATGTTATTGGTTCCTATCCGAAACCAGTATAATCCAATTTACATCCCTACAGCCAAATTTGTTAAGCTCCATTTTAATAGAATCATCCCCTCTAGGTCTTATAGCGGTCTTTCCCCTCTATTTTCCGACCAAATTTCATATGCATAGCTTATCACATGCATGCTACGTTCCCAGAGTACCGTCCTTTATTATATCGCTCTAATAATATTTGCTAAGAAGTAGGAATTATAAATGTTCTTATTACTTAATTTTCTTCATTATCATGTTTCTTCCTCTCTCTGTTATTTACTCTCTTTAGATCCTAACATGCTTCGTTGTATCCCGCTCTCGAACGCTGTCAACTTTATTCTCTTATGTTTAGAGACAAAGTGTCGCACCTATATATATATATCAGCAGGTAAAATTATAGTGAGTGTTCAGAGAGTAGTAGCATCTATTGCTCGAATTCATCGGCTCTTAACTTCCTGATAAATGGAATTTTGAATTGTTACTATCTTTAGCAAGTAAGGTTATTTGAACTATGTCAAATCTTCGAAAGACTTATTAGTTACCTTAATGTCAAGACTAATTCTGCCCTGAATTGTGGTGATGCGACATAATTACATAATTTGTTATTTTCTGCGATTAAATCCGAATCAACACATTTTCAGTGTCTAATCAAGTCTGATTTTCATAGACAATAGAAATATTACTTATTATGCCTGGAACATCTCAATTAATTCAGATGTTATTTCTTAAGGAAAAGGTTTAAATTCTAGGTAGTGTTCAAAATTACACATCATTTTAAATTAAATTTTAGGGCATCAAGGAAAGTGTTCATTCTGTCAATTTCGTACTTCTGGTTTTCAGAAAGGATGACTATCTCCCTCTTTCTGTGGTTTTATATCAATGAGACAGTTAAACGAACTGTCTGGAATTTAATGGGACCCGTCAGTTTCATTGTGCTGAGGGTTATATGGGTTGTGTAGGCTATTTCAGCATATTTGTAGTGTGGAGGTGCAAAAATGCATATTTCTGTTGGCTTGCTGGTGTCTCTTGCCATCTGTTTACATGTAGCTACTCGAGAACACTGAATAGATTCTCATGAAATTTGATATTAAAGAATAAATTAAAATTGTCCCTGTATATGCCACGCAGGCATGTGTGGAAGTGATTGTATAGTGGCCGTCATTACAGAATTCTGCACTAGGTGAAGGTGAGTGGTCAGTTTTACGTCCTGACCGCCTTAAGAGCGGAGAAAGAGATCCCGATAGACTTTGAGTAGGAGGTTGGGTGGTCTCTGGAGCTGGTCTGGACCGTTTGAAGACGACAGTTACCTCTACCGGGAATCGAACCACGTTTCATCAGTTGCCCAGCCTGTTCATGATCAACGTAAAATAAATTTTCTGACGTTTGTTTATGCATTACAGTTCTGTTTACAATTGTACAGAAGGAACGGATATCCTATATGAAGACCTGCACGTGTTTTTGCAGATAGCTCGAGCGTTAACTCCCGAAATTTTTATGGGAACATGTTTTCCAAAAAAGGCTGTAGAGTGGTGGTTTCAAAACTCTAGGCTACGCCCGTCTTCTTCCTCCTCGGGGGGACGCGGGTGTTATTTCACGGGATGGACTAAACGGTATATGTCGCACATATACCACTATTTTTCACATATTTGTGTTTGTTGCTGTGGGAATTAAATACGAGTTTTTTCCAACGTGTACTGGTTTCATAATCTTTACTGGCATATATTTTATCAACGGAGCCTAAGGTAAAAGTATCCTATTAACATGTCGGGGCTCACTGAACTTTGTTGAGGTTAAGAGGGGGTCATAATGTTCGAAAATGTTGGGGCCACTACTCTAGAGGAGAATGAAGCACTATATTCACCCCAATGCCACTTCGTGTAAGTCGTACAGATTTGGAGATAATTTAAAGTATGAAGTTTGTATTTTGTAATCTCGAGAACCGTTGGACCGATTTTCATGTCACTTTACACTGGAAGTCCTTGCTCGTCCATCCCATCGGTTCGGCACTATTTGTCGGTATGGACGGGCGCGGAAAATCTCGCTCCCGCCGGGATTCGATCCACGTGCCGTCTAGCCGGAACGAGTCGCCCACGTTTGTAAGAGAGTAGGAAGTTGACATTTAGAAATTAACAATCTGGAGGCAATAATAATAATAATAATAATAATAATAGAGTGAACACGCATAAAGTTTTACATTATGCATTAGTCACATTGTCTCTGTTTAATCATAAGTTTTAGTCTCTGTTAGAGCCTCTTAAAAGATGCATGAATGTTAGTTACATATTTAGTTGTGTAACACATGCGGGCATTTGACTTTGATGATTGAGTGTCGTATTCGGGATGTCTAGTGTTAAAGTCAGGGTTCGGAAATCCTGATTAAGGGTTTTCGTGAGCTCATCGACCTTTAAAGGCAAGTTTCAGGGTAGCTCTTCAACTTATGCCACTACCGCTTCCTTCCCCACACTTTCAAATTAATTATTCACGACCATCCTATCTTTCTACTCTATATCGCCTGAACAACCGACAGCGTCCTAAAATAAACCACCGGGAAATAAATAAATTTAGAACACTTTGTCAGCTGCTGAGGTTGCGTGTTTTTGGTTTAGGTATGTGCGATGATTTTGTGCTGTGCCTTAGTGATAATTCAAACTAAATCCGACGACTTGTATTTCGTATTGCCATGCAACATATCTGCTTAAACTGCTTGATGTCGGCGCTGTATTTTATTTTGACATCATTTCGTTGTTTTCTTTATCATTTGGCTTCATATAAATTCCGGGAACCTGACCACACGTTCCGACAGATAAACAGGCCCTGTAACATCATGTTCTGCAGTCAAACCAATCTCCAGACAGAGGCCGGCTCCGCTCTTGTTGATCCGTGTCCTTTATCAGCAGATGAAGCAAGTTCTCCTCAATCAAGACTGTCGTACATGACGAAATTTATTACTGATACAAATTAAGAACAGGCCGGATTACGTCCATCAGACACGATTTTAACATGAAATTGTAACTCGTATAATCGGATGTGTCCTTGGGAGGTTACTTTTCGGATCCAATTCCAGTCATCAAGTGTTTCCGACCACTCCTGAATCTTTGTGCGCCACGTTTTGAAAAGAGTGTTTCTTCCTCAAATATGCCTTCCCAGTCCGGTATATTCTTATTATTAGGCTTAGGATTATCGCATACAGTTTCCCGTGTACCTTAAATGACGACCTATAGGCAATTCCACGTTTCAATTAGGAGCACAAAACGAAGGAAACTGTCTTACCTTTATCATTAGGCTTAGTAGCCTATTATACGCATTTTGATATATGTAAAATGCTTACAATCCTAATTCTACTTATTACGGATCTTATAACACGTCTGTCCACTCGTTTAGTCGGTTAAGCCAAACGAGGGGTTAATAAAATTTGCGAATAATAGAAGAATATGCTGTTCGAGATGACCAAGAGGTCTAAGGCGTGGGTCTGCGGCCCCTGGCTTGCTGAGTTTGCGATTTCGAATCCCGCCCGTGGCTTGACTGTCTGTGTCCTCTGAGTGTTGTGTGTTGGCAGAACCGATCATTCGTTCGAAGGAGTCGTACTGAGCGTGGTGTGTGAGTGTGATCTCGAAACCTCGACGATGAGGAGGCCTAGGCCCACTAGGGCTATCGAGACATTAAAAAAATACAGTATTCTCGAGGACGTCAATGAACGGGGCGTTTTAAAATGAATAAGCACGCGCGAAACAACTCTTAAGTTATTTTCATTTAAGAAACGCTGATCTTTCCATACAGACTAACTTCTTTCATGCAGCAAGTTCATATACAGAAGGTCAGAAAAGTATAGGCTACAGCGACTGAGTACAAAGATTTCAAGATTTGTTCATTGTGAATTTTTATGTCTCCTTGTTCTTGATGTTTGTTTATTGCCTACACCGTCATTATAAAGCGCATGATAACAGAAATCACATGCATACACCATAAACAATTTTTACTATATTTCTTAGATATTGACGCTATATCGAAGAATATTTGAGGTGTTTTTAGATATTGTTAATAGCTACAGGCCCTACTTGGTCACAAGAAAATTTCTTTTGCTGTCAGACGTTTCTGGAGAATGTGATAGCCATAAATTTGGACGGTATGTAAAGTAGAGAGTGGTGTAATTGACCAGTGCAAACTGAAAGAACAGTTGCAATATTGTAGATGGTTATGTAATGTTGGATCACAATACATTTAGTTGTTTCGGAAATGAAGGTGGACAGACTCGAACTAGGCAAAGTATGCAAGAAATAACAATAATTCCCCGCCCTTTCCTTTAAAACCATCCAGCAGATAAGTATTTATTATCCGTATTTTTTATTTATCTGATTTCAGTTCCCTCTGCAAGCGAAGGTACTAGCCAAGGAGCAGGAGAACTGACAAATGTTACTGTCCTGGGACAGCAGAAGTTAAGCGACCATGTGCGGTTGATCCTGAACCATTACAAGCAGGAAGATCCGGTGGGGCTTCCCGGGGCACCAATCTCTGACCCCATGCCAATTCCGGATATGAAACATTCATTTACATACGCAACGATGCACTTCAAGTCGGCCCATGTGCACGGTCTCAGTCGCTTTAGAATCCAACACATAGAATCAAATCTGGCCGCAATGCAGGTCTGTACCCCTGTCTGTATCTGAGATGCTAAATGTAAAGGCATTGGATAGTGATGGGTGGTTGGCCTTGTGCCTCTTCTTGATGAGCAGTCGCCTCTGTCCATTGGATAGGAGGTTGTGTGGAAACCAAAGCAAGTGTCCAATCGAGACTTTCTGATTGTACAGCCAAGTCAGTGTACTAACTAAGCTACCCGGCTTTACGTCTCTCATATTCATTTAGGATTGATAGACCTTGATTGTTTACTGCTTTGCTTTAGTATATCGTATAAACTACAGTTTATTGCATGCCACATTTTTCGTAGTTCCAAAACATACCCCGCCAGTCTCCTAAGTTGGTATCAAATTTAATGTCCATTGCGGCAAACTCTGATGGCCTCTTCGCCACAAAGGCGGATATCTTGGCCATCTACGTGTTTTTTCATTCAGTCATGAAGTTGTGGTACCAGTACAGTATAGCTTCTGCTTCACAATTCTTTAAAGCCCAGCTGTAACTTTAAGTACCACAAGGGTTACCATTAAGAAACTCTGCATTTTGACACATCCTATATCATTTTCAGAATGAAGGCAATTACTCACCCACACAGCAATATCCGATTGAATTATTTAATTTAGACCCCATGTTATTTTATGTTGCGTTAGAAATTTTTCTTTACTTAGGCTTTAACCGCCTAAACCAAATTTTAACGGTCTGTCGTACAAAAACCATTGTAGAAGGAAACTTACTTACTTCTCCATGGTGCAGAGTCCTTCTTGAGAAGCTAACAGGCTTGCAGCTAGTCAAGAAATTCCTCGCATTTCACGGAACCCGAAGGTTCATTACCGCTCTCACAAGCGTCCGCCAACTGTCTCTATTCTGGGCCAACCCAATCCAGCCCGTATACCCACATCCCACCTCCTGGAGATCCGTCCTAATATTACCCACCCATCTACGCCTAGGTCTCCCCAGTAGTCTCTTTCCCTCCGGTTTCCCCACCAAGACCATATACACCCCCTGTCCTCACCCATACGCGCTACATGCCCAGCCCATCTCATTGGAAGGAAACTGTTACCTAACAACATACTTTTCTTTATGACTTGTAATTCTGAGTGAAGAATAAGTCTTTATCGAAATTTTAACGTTATAAGGCAACCGAATAACTCAGGAAGACCAAAAAGTTCGTACACCCGCGTCGCGAGAAGAATTCCGACGTGAGGTCAGACGCACACAACTGAAGACTGCTCCCATAATTTACAGCCCCGGCACAGGAATACGCTAACAGTTTAATTAAACAGTGGCACTAAGTCCTTACTCAGAAGCCTATACTCAGCTGGTTAAACATTTTCCTGCCTTTTGTGGAACCGGAAAATTCATTACTCTTATCACAAAAGCTCACCCCTGAACTCTATCATGAACCAGACGGATCCAGTTCGGAAATTCCACTCTAGCCCCTTACCTAACGGGTTTCAGTTAAAACTTCATGTCATGTCTCGTCTCCCTGTGCATAATGATTGCTCCACTCATCTCATTGTCCAAGACCTGATCATCATAGCAATATTTATTTCAAGAATACTAAAACCGAGTTCCTAATTGTACAACTTTATTCCTCTTCCCGTTATTTCTTCTTGCTGGGGTTTAAACGTGCTTCACAAAACTTTATCCTAAAACATCCTGAATTTATGTCTTTATGAGACAAGCAACGGTACAGTTCTTCTATTTTGATTTTTAGATTCTTAGAGAAAAAGCGGCACTTTCATTAATTGATAAAATTGCTAGTCCCTAATTGTTAATATTTTGAAGTATTTTGCAAGACCAAGGTGATTGAAATCGTGTTCGATTTTAATTTTGGATGTGACCCGATGGACCATGTTAAGGTTAT
>Ga0123355_10020417_pt1 | contig 10578 bp, 8 predicted proteins | sample TergutEmb28metaG_3_FD_89872 | JGI IMG/M metagenome (GOLD analysis project Ga0123355, IMG submission 89872) | Embiratermes neotenicus P1 segment gut microbial communities from Petit-Saut dam, French Guiana - Emb289 P1 | ecosystem: Host-associated > Arthropoda: Insects > Digestive system > Gut ... | reverse complement strand
TCGGCACTGGACGCGGCGCGGTGGGTGCTGCAGCCCAAGGACTGGCTGCGGCTGCGGCTGACGGGGAAGGCCGCGACCGACCCGACCGATGCTTCGGGCACGCTGCTCTACGACCTGGCTGCGGACGTGTGGGCGGCCGGGCTGATCGGCGCGCTCGGGCTGCCGGGGGAGAAGCTGCCGCCGGTGCTTGACTCGGCGGAAGTGGCGGGGGAGCTGCTGGCCCGGCCCGCGGCCGAGCTTGGGCTGCGGCCCGCTGTTCCGGTGGTGACCGGTGCCGCGGACACGGCGGCGGCGGTGTTCGCGGCCGGGCTGGCCGCCGGCGAGGCGATGCTCACCCTGGGCAGCGGGGGACAGTGGGCGGTGACCGAGCCGACTCGCCGGGAACCACGGGCGGCCGAGGGGACGAACCTCTACCGTGCGGTCGGCGGCGGGTACTACCGGCTCGCCCCGGTGCAGAACGTGGGGGTGACCCTGGACTGGGTGCGCACCATCCTCGGCATGTCCTGGGACGAGCTCTACGCTGCGGCAGGCCGCCAGAAGAACGCGGACCCGCCCACGTTCGTGCCATATCTCACACCGGAGCGCTGGCAGTCCCGGGCGGCCAGTACCGGGGCATGGACTCACCTGACGCTTGCGCATGACCGGGAAGACCTGGCTCGCAGTGCCCTAGACGGCGTGGCGGGGCTGCTGCGGCGGCGCCTCGACGACTTGCGAGCGGCCGGCGCGGCTCCGCGGTGCGTGGTCCTCGGCGGCGGCGGTGCGCGTCACGCAGCGTGGCGCGCGCTGGTTGCCGATGCCCTGGCAATGCCGGTGCGACTGGCCCCGGCCGGTCTGCTGACGACCCTAGGTGCCGCCCAGCTAGCTTGTACTGGACTGGCCAGGGGAGTTTCTTGATCAAATTTTCAAAGGTTAACAGCCGTATCGAAGGTCTTAACCAGAATTGAATTTTTTGTGCGAATCAACTGATGACTCTCTCTGGATCAGGTGAGAACGCGTCCTGGCACCCTTCGGCTCTTTCTATAATGCGCCCATGATCAATTCGCGCCGGATAAGCGTCGTGTTGCCCGCCTACAATGCGGAAGCCACGCTGTTGCGCACCGTAGCAGAGCTCGACCGCGACGTCATCGACGACATTGTTCTCGTGGATGACGCCAGCAGCGACCAGACCGTCCCGCTTGCCCGGAAGATCGGGCTCGCGCCGATCATCCACGAGTCCAACAAGGGGTACGGCGGTAACCAGAAGACCTGCTACCGGAACGCCCTTGAGCTGGGCGCCGACGTCATCGTCATGGTGCATCCGGACTACCAGTACTCCCCGCTGCTCGTGCCGGCGATGGCAGCGATGATCGCATACGGCGAGTACGACATGGTCCTCGGCTCGCGCATCCTGGCGCAGCACACCGTGGCCCGGGGCATGCCGCGGTACAAGTACGTGTCAAACAGAGTGCTGACGTTCATCGAGAACCTGGCGCTCGACCAGAAGCTGTCGGAATACCACACCGGGCTGCGGGCCTTCAGCAGCTCGCTGCTCGCCGGACTGCCATTCGAGCGGAACTCAGACGACTTCGTCTTCGACAACCAGATCATCGCGCAGGCCGTCGCGGCCGGGGCGCGGATCGGCGAGGTGTCCTGCCCGACGCGCTACGAGTCCGATTCCTCGTCGATCAACCTGCGCAGGTCGATCCGTTACGGCCTCGGTGTGCTGCAGACGTGCGCGGATTACCAGCTGACCCGGCGTGGCGTCCGGCGCAGTCACTATCTAGACTTCACGCCGGAGCAGTCGATCCAGCTTCCCGACCGCCGCCGGACGCTGGAAGAGCCGCAAGGGCACACCCAGAAGGCGGCAGAGAACGCAGCTAAGAATGCACAGAGCAACTGACCTGCACAAGAAGACTCCGGCCCCGCCGGAAGGGAGCCGTTCCGTGTCCATAGCCAGCCTTGGTCTCGTGCTCTTCGCCGTCATCCTGGCGGCCTGCGGACAGCTCATGCTCAAGTACGGCATGCAGGCCGCCACGAAGCACGCCCACCAGTCGGGCGGATCGCTCGTGATCGCAGCGGCCACCACTCCCTGGGTGATCGGCGGGCTCGCGGTCTTTGTCGTCTCCGCGATGGCCTGGCTGGCTGTGCTGTCCCGGGTCCCGCTGAGCATCGCGTACCCGTTCAACGCCCTGGGTTACATCGCGATCCTGTCCGCGAGCATCGTCCTGCTGCATGAGCGGGCCACCATCTTGACCTGGGTCGGCTCGCTGATCGTGGTGACGGGCCTCATCCTCGTGGTGCTCTCCAAGCCGTAGCGCCCGGGCCCGGAGGGCCCATGGTGAGCTGAGCCCGCAACTGCCTGTCAGCTGGTCGGCGGGACCTTGGGGGGTTTGACCTGCAGCAGCAGGTTCTTGCGGTAAATGAGGACCTGCACGCCATCGACCTCGGTCTTGACTACGGGGTGGCCGAAGATCCGGATGGCGGCCCGGCCCAGCGCGGCGTTGTCCGAGTCAATCAGGATGAAGTTGGCGTAGAACTTGGATGCGTCGTACCAGGACGTGTCCATCTCCCAGGCGTACGGCGTGATCTGGCGGCCGGCCACCGCAACGGTGCGGACCTCGACTTGATCGCCGGATTCCATGCTGATCTCGGAGCTGTACCAGTAGCCTGCCAGGCCGTAGCGCAGCTGGTGCGCCTGCAGCCATGCGGTCAGCACCGGGTAGCGCCCGGGGTTGGGGGTGCCGGCATAACGCGCCGCCAGCACCGAGAGCGGAAGTAGCGCGGCTGTAGCGCCGGCGGCACACACCGCGGCCGCGAGTACCCGGCTGCCGATCCTGGCCGGAACCACGGCGCGCGCCACGAGCACCGCCCCGGCGACCAGAACGATGACGATGTCGTGCTGCGTTCGCAGAGCGGGCAGCCTGGAGACTGCGTAGGAGCCGATGCTCAGGACGATCATGACGACGAGCAGCTGCTCGGCGCGGCTCGCGGACCGCCAGCGCCAGAGCACGCGTGCGATTCCGGCCGCCACGGCCAGCATGCAGCAGGCGCCGAATACGGCGGTCACCGAGCTGGCGGCCGGCGCGCCCGTGCCGGAAACCTGGCCGAACAGCATGCGCAGCGCATGCCAGGTCAGCGCCAGGTTGTGCGGCCACGCGCTCACCCGTGCGAAAGAGGTATTCGGCGACACCATCAGGTAGGCGCCGTTGTGCCGCATTACCGCGCGGATCGCGGTAGCGAGCGGGACCGAGATGACCGCCGCGGCGAGGCAGGCGGCATCGCCGCTGCGCAGCCGTCGGCCCCGAGTGCTCAGGGCCTGGTAGAGGCAGACCAGGACGATCGCCGGGACGGCGACGTACCGCACGGTCACGTCGCTGAGCTGCCCGGCGCACAGGATCAGGCACAGCAGCAGCGGGGTGAACCGCCAGCTCCGCGCGCGGTCGACGAGCAGGACCGAGATAAGCATGAAGACCGTCGTCCCGGTGTGGTCGGGCAGTGCCAGCGGCACCCACCGGTCAGACTGGACCAGGATCGGGGCGGTCAGCACGGCGACCACTACCCCGGCCCTCGCGGCCCGGGACAGGCCGTGGCTGTCGGTCACGGCGACCGCGACGGCGCACGCGATGACGGCCAGGTAGATCAGCGCGAGGGTCACCTGCATGGCGAGCGTGCCTAGCCCGAAGACGGCTTCGGACAGTGCGATCAGCGGCAGCTCGAATGTGTAGAACGTGACGTCACCGAGGATCCAGCCGTGCAGCGTGAGGTTCCCGTGCAGCAAGTCCCACGATTGCAGGGCGTTGTTCGCGGCGTCAGAGGCCAGGATGGACGCGCGGGAGATGAGCATGAGCAGGGAGAAAACGGCTGCTGCTCCGGCCACCCAGGCAACGGCTTCGGCAGCTCGTCGCAGGTTCGGATCAGTTCCGCGCCAACCGCGTCTGGGCGGACGAGGCTCGGCTGCCCGGGCCGGATCGGCACTCGCTACATCCCCGGCCGCGCTGTGCCCATCGCTGCCTTGCATAACGAAACCATATGTCACCTCGAGTAACCGGTCCGCTGCACACTCCCCGGCAGCCGGGCAGTCCCGGGTTTCACGGTCAGCCGAGCGGTCAGCCGAACGGTCAGCCGAGTGGCCGGGGCGGCGGCGGCTGGACCTGAGTCAGCAGGTTCTTGCCGTAAATCAGGACCTTGATGTTCTGCACCTCGGCCGTGCTCACCGGGGGCCCGAAGACCCGGGTGGCCGCCTGGCTGAGACCGGCATCCCGCGCGCCGATGAGGATGAAGTTCGCGTAGAACTTGGCTGGGTCATACCAGGACCTGTCCATCTCCCAGGGGTACTGGGAGATGCCCGGGCCGTTCACCATGACGGTGCGGACCTCGATCTGGTCACCGGTGTCCAGGCTGATCACCGAGGCCTCCCAGTAGCCCCCCAGGCCGTAGGTCAGGTTGTGCGCGCGCAGCCACGCGGTCAGTGTCCGGTCGCGCGCGTGGCTCGGGTGCCCGGCGAAATGCGCCGCTGTCAGCGAGAGCGGCACCAGCGCGGCGGCGGCGGACGCGGCGCACACCGTCGCGGCGATCATCCGGCCGTCGATCCTGGCAGGCACCAGGGCGCGCGCGGCCAGCACCGCCCCGCCGACAAGCACGATGACGATGTCGTGCTGAGACTGCGGCTGGGGCAGCGCGGAGACCACGAATGATCCGAGGTTGATGATGATCATGAGGACGAGCACCTGCTCGGCGCGGCTCGCGGACCGCCAGCGCCACAGCACGCGCGCGATCCCCGCCGCCACGGCCAGCATGCAGCAGGCGCCGAATACGGCGGTCGCCCAGCTCGACGCCGGCGCGCCCGTCCCGGCAACCTGCCCGAACAGCTGGCGCAGCGCATGCCAGGTCAGCGCGAGGTTTTCCGGCCAGTTGCGGACCGGTGTGAACAAGGTGTCCGGTGCCCGCATCTGGTACCCGCCGAAGAGCCGCAGCACGGCGCGGACCGCATAGAAGAGCGGGACGGAGGCGACCGCCCCGGCCAGGCACGCGGCATCGGCGCTGCGCAGCCGCCGTCCGGGGCTGCGCCAGGCCTGGTAAAGGCAGACCAGGACAATCGCGGGAACGGCGATGTACTGGACGGTCGCGTCGCTGAGCTGCCCGGCGCACAGGATCAGGCACAGCAGCAGCGGGGTGAACCGCCAGGCCCGCGCGCGGTCAAGGAGCAGGACCGAGACAAGGGCGAAGACCGTCGTCCCGGTGTGGTCGGGCAGTCCAAGCGGCACCCACCGGTCGGACACGACCAGGAGCGGGGCGGTCAGCACGGCGATCACCACCCCGGCCCTCGCGGCCCGGGACAGGCCGCGGCTGTCGGTCACGGCAACCGCGACCGCGCACGCGGCGACGGCCAGGTAGATCAGCGCCAGGGCAACCTGGACGGCGAGCGAGCCGAGGCCGAAGACGGCTTCGGACAGCGCGATCACCGGCAGCTCGAAGGTGTAGAACGTGACGTCGCCGAGGATCCAGCCGTGCAGCGTGAGGTTCCCGTGCAGCAAGTCCCACGATTGCAGCCCGTTGTTGGCGGCGTCCGAGGCCAGCACGTCTGCGCGAGCGATGAACATCAGCAGGGAGAGAACGGCCGCTGCCCCGGCCACCCAGGCAAGCGCCTCCGCAGCTCGCCGCACGGCCGGATTCGTTACACGCCGTCCGGGCTGCGCCGGATCAGGTTCGGGCGTCCCGACAAGTCCGGCACTCGCTATCTCCCCGGAGGCACCGGGCCTGTCGCTGCCAAGCATGCGAAAACCCTATGTCACCGTCGGACGCGGCGCGCCGTTCAGCGACGGATACCAGGACGGTAATGTGTGCCTTCGGTGATATGTTGCACGCGCATGGGTGACGCCGCAGGTAAAGTAATGCGCGCTGATTGCCGTTCGGCCATAAAAGGGGCGACCTCATTGCCATCGACGAATCCGACGTTCCGTCTTGACTCCGATGCGGACCGTAGTGTCCACTCGCCGACGGCTAACCCGGCCGTGGCCTACGCGCGGACCCAGGCGCCGGCGGCGACCGAGTGCGCGTGGTGCGGGCACGTCTTCGACGGCGGCGATGAGTACCGTCCTGGCCGGATCAAATGCGCCCGTTGCGGCGTGGCCACCACCTCGCCGTGGCCGAGCGACGAGCAGCTCGGCGCGGCGTACGCCGTCTGGTACCGCCCCGAGGGCGGCCGGTTCTCCGGCCTGGGCGACAAGGTGCTCGCCCGGACCCGGTCCGCGCTGGCGACCAAGCTGAACCGCGTGCTGCCAGGCGGGCCGGTGCTCGACGTCGGTGCGGGTGACGGGACGCTTGTCGGCGCCTTCCGCAAGCAGGGCAGGGAAGCCGTCGGTGTCGACCCGTACTACACGGGTACCAGCCCGCACATCCGCGCAACCGAGCTCGAGGACATGACGGGGTCGTGGTCGGCCGTCATCTTCTGGCACTCCCTTGAGCATGTCCGCAGGCCCGTCCGCTCGCTGCGGCACGCCGCGTCCCTGGTGGCCCCCGGGGGGATGCTCGTGGTCGCAGTGCCCAATGCGGCGAGCTTGCAGGCCCGGCTGTTCGGCGATCAATGGCTCGCGCTCGACCTGCCCCGTCACCTCGTGCACATCACCCCCACCGCGCTGCTGTCACAGCTTGAGGAGCTCGGGTTCACCGTCGAGCGGGTTAGCTACCTGCGTGGCGGCCAGGTGCTCTTCGGCTGGCTGCACGGGCTGGCTCGCCAGCTCCCCGGGCGCCCGGACCTGTACGACGCAATCCGCCGCTCCGAGGCACAGCAGAGCGCGCAGGGCCCGGCCCGTCGTCTTTATGCCCTGGCCGCCGGCGTGCTGGCGCTTCCTGTTGGCCTGGTCGGCACGGCCATCGAACTCGCCACCAAGTCCGGCGGCTCGGTCTACGTCGAGGCCAGGCGCCCCGCTCAGTAGCAGAGCGCCGGATCAACAGGGCATAATCCCGCACCTCCCGGCCCCGGCCACAAGTTGACGACGCCTGAAATTGGCGTGATCACTTCATGACGGGCGCAAATGCCGCCGGGATAATCACGGCCATGGACATCGACAGTCTTGTCGCGATCGACGTGCACACGCACGTGCACCGGTCGGTTAACGCGCCCCCGGTCAAGCCCGAGGACAACGAGCACCTCGCTGCCATGGCCGCGTACTTCAAGACGGCGGCGGCGGCGTTCACCGTCGATGACCTCGCCGCGTACTACCGGGAACGGAACATGGCCGCGGTGACGTTCACCATCGACCAGAAGGACGCGCCGGAAGACCCGGCCCGCGCCACTCCGGAAGAGATCGCCGAGCGGGCCCGCGAGCACACCGACGTGCTCATCCCGTTTGGCTCAGTGGACCCGGCCCGCGGCGCTGAGGCGGTCCGGATGGCCCGGCGGCAGATCGAGGAGTACGGCGTCAAGGGGTTCAAGTTCCACCCGAGCAGCCAGGCGTTCTACCCGAACGACCGAATCGCCTACCCGGTGTACGAGGTGATCGCCGAGGCGGGTCTGCCGGCCCTGTTCCATACCGGCCAGACCGGCGCGGGCGCCGGTACCCGGGGCGGCGGCGGCATCAGGCTGGCCTACTCCAACCCGATGCACCTCGACGACGTGGCCGTCGATTTCCCCGACATGCCCATCATCCTCGCCCACCCGAGCTTCCCCTGGCAGGAGGAGGCGCTGTCCGTCGCCACCCACAAGCCGCAGGTCTACATCGACCTGTCCGGGTGGTCGCCGAAGTACTTCCCCCCGATCCTCATCCAGTACGCGAACACGCTCCTCAAGGACAAGGTCCTGTTCGGCACCGACTTCCCTGTCCTGACGCCGGAGCGCTGGATGTCCGATCTGGAGAAGATCGCGATCCGCGACGAGGTCAAGCCGGGCATCTTCAAGGACAACGCGGCCCGGCTGCTTGGTCTCACTAAGTAGCCCTGCTCGCCTCGGCAGGAAAGTGCCAGGCAAGGAATGAGCCCGGCGGCCTGTCGGCCGCCGGGCTCATCAGCTGTCAGATCCAGGACTCCTGCATCACGCGTACCTGGTCCGCCACCTCGACCGTCATACCGGTCAGCGACAGCACCTCGTCCACGGTGAATCCGGCCGCGATCTCCTCGAGAGTGAACCGCGCGGACCGCGACGGCCGGCGCAGCAGCGCGAGGTCGGTGATGATCGCATCCACGCAGTTCGGTGCGGTGAGCGGGAGCGAGCAGGTCTCGACCAGCTTGGGCCGGCCCTTCGAGTCGGTGTGCTCAAGTGTTACGAACACGTGCTGCGCGCCCGCCACTAGGTCCATCGCCCCGCCGATACCCCCGCCGATCATCCCGGGCGCGGACCAGTTAGCCAGGTCACCGTTACCGCCGACCTGATACGTGCCAAGCACCACCGCGTACAGCCGTCCGCCCCGCGCGATCTCGAACGAGGTGACCGAATCGAAGAACGACGTCCCGTCCCGCACCGTAATGAACTGGCCGCCGGCGTCGTGCAGGTCGGGATCGAACTCTTCGGCGGACGCGAACCCGCCGTAGTTGAGCAGCCCGTTCTCCGCGTGCAGCACCACCGGCCGGTCGGTGACCCAGTTGGCCACCTGTACCGGCAGCCCCGCGCCAAGGTTCACCACCGCGCCGTCCGGCAGCAGTGCCGCTGCCCGCCGCCCGATCTCCGCCCGGGTCAAGGCCGGCTTGCCGAGGTAGTCCTTCGCGGACGACGCGGGCCTGTTCACCCGCTGCGGCAGGTTCCTGATGTCCATCGCCACCGTGATCGGCACCACGCGCGTCACGAAGACCCCGGGGAGGTCCACCTCATGGGGCGCGATCGCACCGGTCGGCACGATCTCTTCCGCTTCCACGATCGTCACCGTCGCGGCCTTGGCGAACGACACGTTGAAGTTCTGCGAGCCGCCCTTGAACACCACGTTCCCGAAATGGTCGGCACGCGCCGCCCTGATGAACGCGACGTCCGTCGTGATGGCCCGCTCAAGCACGTACGGCTTGCCGTCGAAGTACCTGACGTCCTTGCCGTCCGCGATCTCGGACCCGTACCCGGTCGGGGTATAGACGGCGGCGAGGCCGGCGCCGCCTGCCCGCATCCGCTCCACCAGCGTTCCCTGGGGCACCATCTCTAGCTGCATCTCGCCGGCCGCGATCTGCTTCTCGGCCTCGGAAACCACGCCAGGCCGCGCGGAGAAGCAGGTCACGAGTCGCGCGATCTGATGGTTGTCGGCGAGCAGGTGCCCGGTCGGGAACCCGGGCTGACCCAGACCGTTGCAGTACACGGTCAGCCCCCGCGTTCCCTTTTCGCCAAGCGCCGAGATAAGCGTCGACGGATACCTGTGGGACAGGCCGAACCCCGCGATGCCGATGCTGGCCCCGTCCTCGATGTCCGCGACGGCCTCGGCCGCCGACATCACCTTGCTCATTGGCGGGAAACCTCCGGAAGGTAACCGAGCGGAAAACCGCTACGTGTGCTTGACAATCCAGTCCGTGATGAGCGACGCGATCTCGGCGTTGTTCTTTTCCAGCATCATCGCGTGCCCGTTACCGTGAATTCCGAGTTCGCCGAGGCGGATCTCGTCGACCTCCGCCCCGCAGGACCGCAGGAACTCCGCGGTTGCCTGGCCGGCCTGCCCGATCGGCGACGACTCCGCGGTCACGAGCGCGATCGGCATCCCGCCGAGCTTGCCGTCTGCCGCCGCCGGCCCGAAGGACAGCGCCACGGGCGTCAGGCCGTGCGAGAACGTGCCGAGTCCAGGCAGCGTCACGAACGGCGGCCCGGCCGGTTCCACGGCCACGACGGCTTTCACCAGCGATCGCCGATCGGACAGCGCCAGCCAGCCGAACCCGCCGCCGAACGAGTGCGTGAGCAGCACCGACGGCCCGATCCGGTCCAGCAGCCCGACCGCGCCGACCCGCATGTCCTCGTGCGCTCGCACGATGTCGCCGGGGGACGACTCCTGCCAGGCGAGGAAGGTGGCCAGGGACGGATCGTCCCGGTCACCGCTGCCCGGCCACTGCGTGTGCGGCGGGAATCCGGCCGGCGCGGGCCCGGCGAACCCCGCCACGAACCCGTCGTATACCGCGGGTGGCCCGGGCGGCCCGTAGACATCCGGGTGGTACGGTGACCGCCCCAGTCCCGGCCGGTCCACGGTGTACACCGCGAACCCGTCGCGCAGGAACAGGGTCGCCCAGCCGGGCCGCCCGTCCGGAGTGGTGAGCATGTCGAGGGCCTGACCGCCACCGCCATGAACGAGAACCAGATTTTCCCGAACGGACTGCGGTATCTGGTACTGCACATGCGTCCCGTACACACTCGTGCCGGCCGGCCCGGTGGAAGTCTGCAGTCCGGTGAAGAAGTGCCCCTGCTCCGCGATGACGAGCGGAGCTGTGCTTTCCGGGCTCGCCTCGTTCATCGTCAACCCCAGACTCGTTCGCCGGGCGAGCCTTCGGCACCTCGGCTCGCGGGGGTCCATGCCTCATTCATGGTGCTACCCCCAGACTTCCTGTGCGGTCTCGACGAGCAGCTCGAGCTTGGCCCGCTCCTCATCGATGGTCAGCGCGTTCCCCTCGACGGTGGAGGCGAACCCGCACTGCCCGGAGATGCAC
>Ga0123355_10020416_pt1 | contig 10578 bp, 9 predicted proteins | sample TergutEmb28metaG_3_FD_89872 | JGI IMG/M metagenome (GOLD analysis project Ga0123355, IMG submission 89872) | Embiratermes neotenicus P1 segment gut microbial communities from Petit-Saut dam, French Guiana - Emb289 P1 | ecosystem: Host-associated > Arthropoda: Insects > Digestive system > Gut ... | reverse complement strand
GCCGGTGTCTCCCATAAAGATTTTCGCCGGGTTGAAGTTATGCGGCAAAAATCCTAAACACGCGCCTATAAGCGCCGCTGTGATGACCGCGACGTTCATGTCGCCCACCATCAGGGCGATTACCAGCATGACGATCGCCGAAATAGTCGATACGCCGACGGCAAGTCCGTCAAGCCCGTCGATAAGGTTTACCGAATTTGTTATCGCCACGATCCACAAGACCGTGATCGGGATCGAGAAGTATCCCAGCGAGACGAACTGTGCCGCGCTGAATATATTTGGGTTCGAGAATATTTCAATATCCACGCCGTGGAAAACGGCGATCAGCGCCGCAACAATCTGCAAGGCGAATTTTATAAGCGCGTGCAGCGGTCTTATATCATCGATAACGCCTGTGATAACAATGACAACCGCGCCAAAAAGTATTCCACGCACCTGCCGGTCGATATCAGCCAGCAGGGCGACGCTTATAATAAAACCTATAAAAATCGCAAGGCCGCCGAGCCTTGGTATCGGTTGCTTGTGGATTCGGCGCGAGTCTTTCGGCACGTCGATCGCGCCAACGCGCCAGGCAAGGCGTTTAACCAACGGCGTCAAACCCAAGCTGAGCAGCAGCGCCACCATAACCGCGGCCACTATCCTTATATCCATATCGGCACATCCCTTATGTTTACCCCGAAGTTTTGGGGTCTATTTTTGCACAAAGCCTATCTTTTTATAGACTTTCCGCAAAGTTCGGCCGCCGGCGCGTGACGCTTTCTCTGCGCCTTCGGTATAGATTTTCTCTAAAAACGCCTTGTCTGCCATGATCCGCGTCGCTTCTTCGCGGACAGGTCTGAGTGTTTCAACAACCGCTTCCCCGACATGCTGTTTAAACGCGCCATAGCCCTGACCTGCGTAATCGCTATCTATCTGCTCAAAACTTTTGCCGGTACATGCGGAATAAATCTGCATCAGGTTAGAAACGCCCGGTTTATTCTCAGGGTCGTAGCGCACGCTCGTCTCGCTGTCGGTAACCGCCCGTTTAAACGCGCGCAGAATGTCCTCGGGCTTGTCCATCATAAGGACGCAGCCGCCGTCCGCAATTTCGGATTTTGACATTTTGTTTACCGGCGTCTGCAAGTCCATGATCCGCGCGCCGACCTCGGGTATATACGGCTCTGGCAGTTTAAACGTGTCGCCGTAAATGCCGTTAAAGCGCACGGCGATATTGCGCGTCAACTCAATATGCTGTTTCTGGTCGCTGCCCACCGGGACAAGGTCCGCCTGATACAAAAGGATGTCGGCGGCTTGCAGAGCGGGGTATGTAAACAGGCCCGCGTTTATGTTCTCCGCGTTTTTCGCGGACTTGTCCTTAAACTGCGTCATACGGGAGAGTTCGCCGAACATTGTGTAACAGCCGATTACCCAGCCCAGCTGCGCGTGTTCCGGGACATGGCTTTGGATAAACAACGTGTTTTTCGAAGGGTCGATCCCGCAGGCGACGTATTGCGCGAGCTGCTCAAGCGTCGTCTTGCGCAGCTTCGCCGGATCTTGGCGGGCAGTTATCGCGTGCATATCGACGATCATGTAATAACAGTCGTACTGATCGGCGAGTTTTATCCAGTTTTTAAGCGCGCCGATGTATGTGCCGAGCGTAAGCGCGCCGCTTGGTTGAATCCCGGAGAGTATTATCTTCTTTTCTTCCATCTTTTCTACAACCTCATAAGTCCATATTCCTGCGCGAGTTCTCTAAAGCCCGGCAGGGAGTTTACAATCGTATCCGGCGCGACGCAGTACGCGATTCGCACGTATCCGGGACATGCAAACGCGCCGCCTGGCACAAGCAAGATTCGTTTGTTCTTTGCTCGTTCCACAAACTCATTTTCGTCGCCCGGAGTTTTCAGCCACATATAAAACGCGCCCTGCGGAAAAACGGGGTCAAACCCGCAGTCTTTAAGCCCTTCGTAGAGCAGGCGCCTGTTCTTGTCATATGCGTCGATATCCACCTGCTCATAAAGACAGCGCGCGACTACCTTCTGCATAAGCGACGGCGCGTTGACAAATCCCAGAACACGCGTCGCGATACAAGCCGCGTCGAAAATCGCCTCATAATCGTCAATCTCGCCCGGGACCACAATATATCCGATACGCTCACCGGGGAGTGAGAGCGACTTTGACCATGAGTAGCACACGAGCGTATTTCTATAAAACTCCGGCAGATACGGGACTTCCGTTCCGTCGTACGCAAGCTCGCGGTACGGCTCGTCCGACACGATATATATCGGCGCGCCGTATTCACGCGACTTCGCCTCCAAAACCTCGGCGAGCCGCCGGATCACCTCTTCCGGGTATATGACGCCTGTCGGATTATTCGGCGAGTTTAATATGACGGCTTTCGTCTTAGGCGTTATCGCGGCGGAAATAAGCTCCGCGTCCGGCATAAAATCGCGGTCCGCCGGGACGACGACAAGTTTGCCGTCGAAATTGTTTATATAATTGCCGTAATCGACAAAATACGGCGATATCGCGATAACCTCGTCGCCTGGGTTTAAAAGCGTTTTGAAAACGACGTTAAGCCCGCCCGCCGCGCCGACCGACATTATGATATTATTCTCACTATATGCCGTTTTAAATCGCGTGTTCAGAGAATCGGCAACGGCGCGCCTCACATCTGGATACCCAGCGCTGTGCATATACCCATGCAGTGCGGTCGGGTCTTCAATTGCCGCGATATCCGCGATCGCCCGCGTCACGGCGGCGGGTGGCGGGAAGTTGGGGTTGCCGAGACTGAAGTCGAACACATTCTCGCGGCCATGCGTCGCAATAAGCCGCGCGCCTTCTTCAAACATCGCGCGGATCGCACTGTTATTTTGCGAGAGCCGGATCATTTTTTCAGAAATCATTTGATGCCTCCGATTCCCAATATAATACACCTTTTGTCGCAAAATGTCCACCTACTTTTTTGTAGTGCAGGGTGCGGGTGTAGAGCGTACCAACCCCGCCCTCTTTAGTAAAGAGGGTGCCGACCGCAGTCGGCGGGTGTTTTGTGCGGCGCGCCGGGTCGTCGCGCCCTACAACGTCGACTCAAACAACGGGCGGCCGAGGTCGGCCGCCCTGCGTTTTACGATTACCTTAACCCGTCAAATGGTCAAGCGACTCGAACTCAAAGCCCATCTCACGGTACCGCGTTATAAGCTCTTCCAAAAGCTCGGCGTTTGTCTTCGACGTTGAGTGCAAAAGCAAAACCATTCCGGGATGCGCCCTTGGCAAAAGCTTTGCAAACGCCTCGTCGCGGCTCGGCTGTTTATCGACATACCAGTCGACATACGCAAGACTCCAAAAAACAGTCTTATACCCCAATTGTTTCGCCACTTTCAGATTCTCTTCGCTGTATACACCTTTCGGCGGACGGTAATACCTCGGCATCTCCTCGCCGGTAAGATTTCTATAAAAATCCTCGGTTTGCTGGAGTTCTTTTTCAAACGATTGCAAATCCGCTATTGCCGACATGTTCGGATGGCTCATTGTGTGGTTCGCGACGATGTGGCCGTCTGCCGCCATGCGCGATACAAGCTCAGGATTGTCGCGGATATACGTCCCGACCAGGAAAAACGCGGCCGGGACCCCGGTTTTTTCCAGCACATCGAGTATCGGCTCGGTGTACCCATTCTCGAACCCCGCGTCGAACGTCAGATAAATAGCATTCTCGCCCTCGTCGCCGACGAACCAGGCGTCATGCGCCAGCAGAGCCGCGCGCGTGGCCATGCCTTGCGGGGCTTTTCCCGGCGTGGGGTAGCTTAGCCCCCAGTTGGTCGAGCCGGCGAGGCAGGGCGCGCAGAGCAGAGTTGCAAGCAGTATAAACAGCCCGGATCGGACTGTGTTTTTGATAATACGCATGTATTGTCTCTCCTGTTTTTGGTGTTTTTAGAGCCTGTCAAATATTTGACAGGCTCTTAGCATATGCAGGAGAGACTTGCAATATCCTCAGTGTACAATTACGTTCAGACCCATGTCCTCAAGTTGTTTTTTGCGCGCTTGAATAAGTTCCTCAGACGGCGGCGCGGCCTCAAAAATCTCTTTGCCGGATTGAAGCCTCTCCCACTTGACAGTGCCAAGATTGTGGTACGGCAGAATCTGCACGACATCAACAGCGTCGCCGAGTTCGAGAAGAAATTTGCCAATCTGATCAAAAACTTCGATTGAATCGCTGTACATCGGCATAACGGGAATCCTGATCTGAAATCGCCCGCCGCCGGCCGCGATTTTGCGCGCGTTATCGAGTATCGTCTCGTTCGACATGCCGATCACCTGCTTATGCATTGCCGGGTCGATGCCCTTTATGTCGTACAAAAACAGGTCAGTAAACGACAACACGGATTCAATGGCCGACCACGGCACAGCGCCGGACGTGTCCACGGCGGTGTGCATACCCTCGGCCTTGCATTGTTTCAGAAGCTCTTTCACGAACTCAGGCTGACACAAACACTCGCCGCCGGAGACGGTGATACCGCCGCCGGATCGGTCGAAAAACGGCTTTTCGCGCCGCACACGCTCCATAATCTCATCGACGGTATAATCAGTCCCACACATGTAGAGCGCCTTTGCGGTGCAGGCCGCGGCGCAATCGCCGCAGTTGTCGCACTTTGAGCGGTCCACCGTCACAAGCTGTATCTCCTCGCCGGTGACGGACTGTTTTGTGTGTCTGGGCGCGATGGCGTCGTGCGGGCAGACGGTCAGACACCGGCCGCATTTTTCGATGCCGACGCACTTGATCTCCATCCAGTTTAGCTCAGTGTGAAACGCCAGCGACTCAGGGCTGTGACACCACGGGCATCGCAGCGGGCAGCCTTTTAAAAACACAGTAAGCCGTATCCCTGGGCCATCGTGAACCGAAAATCCCTGTATGTCGAATATTTTGCCTATTTTCATTTAATCACGATCCTTGAATTTGTTATGTGTCTATATTGTATCATGTCACTGTTGCCCTTGCAACTGCGCCGGACAAAACACCCGGCCCTGCGGGGCCACCCTCTTTACTAAAGAGGGCGGGGTTGGTTACACGGTCTGCGCAACTTCCAAAATTTTCAGCATCACCGGCGGCGATATTTTTTTTAATTAAGGCAATAAATATATCAAACGCCAAATCAAGGGTGGGCATCCGATGGAAGATAAAATCAAAACAGACTATTTCAGGCAAAAATTCACTGACAATCCCGACGTCAACTTCAACGAAGTCATGGTAAACAACAACGCTGCGCTGCGCGTGACTGTGGCGTTTATCGACGGCATGGTCAGTTCGCAGCTGATCGACAACTATGTTCTCAAGCCGCTTTTTCAGGAAAACGCGCTCGGCGCGGCCGGCGATCAGCGCGAACTGCTCGACATTATGATGCTCGGCGCGGTGTACCACTGTCAGCGTAAATTGTGCGACACCGTGTCCGACTGCATGGGTGAACTTCTGTCAGGTTCGGCGGTCGTCATTTTTGACGAGATCGGGTCCGCCGCTGCGTTTGACGTCAAGGGTTTTGATAAACGCGGCATCTCTGAGCCGTCAAACGAAGGTATCCTCAAAGGATCAAAAGAAGCGTTTATCGAGGTCATGCGCACTAACACCGCGCTCGTCAGACGTCGCATACAGTCGGAGAGTTTAAAAATAAACACACAGAGGATCGGCCTTCACAGTCAGACCGCCGTCAGCGTTGTGTATCTCGACGGCGTCGCACAGCCCGATACGGTCACCGCCGTCAAAGACCGGCTCTCCGCCATAAACATCGACGGCATATGCACGGCCGGGCAGCTTGAGGCGATCCTGCTCGGTAGGCGAGGCAGTGTGTTCCCACAGACGCTTTACACAGAGCGGGTCGATAAATTCTGCGCAAATATCCTAGAGGGCCGGGTCGGGCTTATTATCGACGGGCTTCCGATGGCCTATATCATGCCGGTCGATCTCGTCGCGTTTTTCCAAGCGCCGGAAGATTACGCGCACGGGCATATCGTCGGGTCGCTGCTGCGGATTTTGCGTTTTGCCTGTGCGCTGGTCGCACTGACGCTGCCCGCCTTGTACGTGGCAATGACGTCTTTTCATCAGGAAATGCTTCCAACGCGGCTTGCGGTCACGATAATCGGAAACGCGCAGGCGATCCCGTTTACGACGTATATGGAGGTCTTGCTTCTGATTCTTGCGTTTGAGGTGCTACTTGAGGCGGGACTGCGCTTGCCGCAGCCGATTGGGCAGTCGGTTTCGATCGTGGGTGGACTTGTCGTCGGGCAGGCGGCGATTTTCGCGGGGATTTTGTCACCCGGCGTTATCATGGTCGTCGCCACGGCCGGGATCGCGGGGTTTGTCCTGCCGTCGCAGGACTTGTCCGCCGCGATCAGGTTGTTTCGGGCTGTGCTTGTCATCCTTGCGATCATCGGCGGACTGTTCGCGATGACGCTTGGGCTTATTTTTATCCTATACCGCATGTGCCTGCTCGAAGCGTTCGGCACGCCGTACTTGTCGCCGTTCGCAGGCGCGGAGGGGCGCGGCATGTGGCGCGACACAGTCGTGCGAGCGTCGTGGAACAAGTCAAACAAGCGGCCCGCGAACATTTTTACACACAACACCAACAGGCAGGGCGAATCAAATGATACGTAAAAGCATAATTGCAATCGCCGCGCTCGTGACGCTCACCGGCTGCGGGCAGGGGCAGGGGCGCAACTTCATGCCGGTCGCGGCGGAGATAACGACGTTTGAAATCGTGCGCGTGGTCGGCATCGACAAAAGCGAGGACAAACCCGGCCATGTTGAGGTGACGATCATTGCCGAACGCGCGGAAGAAGCGCCGGAAGAGGGGTTCGGCGGCGTGACGCAGGAGATGGCCTCGGCGACCGGGCCGACCGCGTTTGAAGCCATGTCAAAACTGCGCTCAAAACTCGACAGAAAGCAGACGTTTGGGTATGTCGATTATATAATCTTCGGCGAGGGTGCGGCGGCGGACGATCTTACAAGATACACTGATTTCCCGGCGCGATACCCGGAGTTTCGATACTCGCCAAAGGTGTTTATCGCGCGCGGCGGCTCAGCGAAAGACCTGCTCGAGAGTACCAGTTCAGGCGATATGTTTATCGTTGACGCTTTGGATAATTTTAAATCGAACGTCGATAACCGAAGCGATGTCAAGCTCGTGCGGTATATTGATCTGATGAATATGCTCGCCCGCGAGGATTTTGCGGTGGTTCTGCCGGCTATCGAGGGCAGAGAGCCGGAGGACGAAAAGCTTTTCGACGGCGATCTGCCTGAGAAAAAGGTCGCCGCCGCTGGGTATGCCGTTATCCGTGACTTTGAGCTCGCGGGGTACTTCGATTCGGATATTACGCGCGGGTACAATTTCCTGGTTGGTAATGTAAGGACGTGTACCTACAGCGTCCCCGACGGTTACGGCGGCATGACCGGGCTTGACGTTCTCGGCGCCGGGACGCGAGTTATCCCGCATTTTTACGGCGATGCTCTTATCGGCGTGACGTATCAGATAAATGTCGGCGCAAGCATTGCCGAGCGGCGCTCACGCGTGGATATTCACACGCCGGAGCAGTTAGCGCGGTTATCAAACCGGCTTGCCGCCGCGATTGAGCGGGAGGCGCGGGAGGCAGTCGATAAGTCGCAGGAGTTCGGCATAGACTGCTTCAGGCTTGGCGATGCGATCAAAATGCGGCATCCATACAGATGGCGAAAAATCGAAAATGACTGGCGCGAGATTTACAGGAATCTGGATATAGAAGTCGTGGCTGTGCCGCGCATTCGGTGCGAATACGACCTGCGCGAGCCGGGTGGAAACTACAGATAGGACGTGGATCATGTTAAAATTCGTAATTTTCAGCATTACGCTGCTAGCGCTCGGTGCGAGTGATATTTCCGCGATGAGAAGAGAAAACTTGAAAAGAGAGATCGCGCCATACGCGATTTTGGTGGCGGCGGCCATTTTTACTGCGCTTTTTAGCTTCACCGTGGGCGGCAGCGCCATCGGCGAGACGTCCAGACTGTTCGGCGGGGCGTGGTAACTATGGAAAAGGGGATTACCGTCAGACAGGCTTGCATAATGTTCATGCTGGCCACGATCCCGCCCGCGATCAGGCTGTTCCCGTCGGTCGGCGCGCGGTACGGCGGGGCGGCCGGGTGGCTCGCGCCGGTGGTCGGAGTTATTGCGCCGCTCGTCATTGTTGTCATACTGCACGCGCTTTTTAAGCGCGGCAATTTCGCCGATTTGCATGACGCGTTTCGCGCGTCGGTCGGAGGATTTTTGGCAAAAGTTCTGCTTACGGCATACCTTGTCTGGACATTTGCGCTGTTTTTGCTGTACGTCCGGTACTACGCGGAGAGAATGACGGCCTCTCTGTTTACCTCGGTGAACCTCGACTTTTTTATTATCGCGATGCTGCTTTTGGTATTCTTCGCCGCGCGGGCGAAAGTAGCGGCGCTAGCGCGGTTTTCCGAAATTTCGATCCTGATATTCGCCGTCGTGCTTGCCGTCTTTGCGATCTCGCTTCTGCCGACGCTGCGGCTCGGCAATGTCATGCCGGTCACGCATTATGACATTGCGCCGGTCATCCGCTCGTCGTACCCGATCGTCAGCGTCTGGGGGTTTATCACGCTGTTTTTCTTCCTGAAAATCGACAACACTAAGGATATCAAAAAGCACGGGGTAAAGACGGCGCTTATCCTCGCGGGCGCGACGATGGTGATGCTTTTCCTTGTCGTCGGGTCACTTGGCCCAAACGTCGCGGCGAGGATGCCGCGGCCATTTTTCCAGGTGTCGCGGCTGATTGATATCATGCAGTCGTTTGACCGGTTTGAGGCCGTCTTGTCGTCAATACTGGTCATCGCCGATTTCATTCTTATCACGGCGTTTGTGTTTATCATGATGAATATAATCAAAAAGCTATTTGGCCTCCGCGAGGCTAAATTTTTGGCCGGGCCGATCGTCATGCTTGGGTACGCGGGCAGTCTCGGCCTCGCCGCGAGTACGTTTGAGCTTGAGCGCGTCTCGAACAGCCCGGCGATGCACGCGGTGAACCTCGCGCTGTGTCTCGCGGTACCGGCGGTTGTGTTGGCGGTTGGCAAGGTGCGGCGGAGGGTTTAATATAAGGGTATGCAAACGGCCGGTCTATTGACCGGCCGTTTGCATACCCTATTGTTTTACCCCTTAGCCGCCCCCAGAAGCGCATTAAAGTCAATTAAATCATCATTGCGGCCCTCGGCCCAGAAATCGCGGTCGTACAGGATCGACGCCCATGTAATCAGCGTGTCCAGAACCTCAGTCTTAACGCCGGCCGCGCGCCCGGCGCAGCTTGTCGGGACACAGCCCGTTCTGATATCCTCGAAGATGTACCTCGTGTCGATATCAATCGGTGCGAGTACGGTTTGATACGCCTGTGTGTTCTGTATCTGCTCGTACAACGTATCCCCGCGGGAGCCATAGCTGTCTACAAGCCACTGCCGCGCCGTTGGCACGGCGACGCCGTAAGCCCTTGCCACGGCTACGCGTTCCGCGTCCATCTTCTCCAAAATCCCCGCGACAAGCGGCGAGATGCCGTCCATATAGAACTTAAAATTCTCTTTGGCTTCGACCCGCGTGATGTTCATCAGGATCGGCATCGGGTGAAAAATCATTCCGATGTTGGAGAACCCCGTGTACAAAATGCTCTCGGCAAGGCTGACCATTCCGAATAACCCGCGCAAAATTTCAACAAGCTGCTCAGCGTATCTCTGATCATGCGCGGCAAGGTGCAGATTGTCTTTGATTTTGTAAATCTCGGGACACCCAAGCTCGGGACAGCGGCAGGTAAACGCGAACGTATCAGTTTCGCCGAGCATGACATCGGCCGTACAGCCCAGATTTTCTAAGACCGTTGAAAACGCGATTGTGCCAAACGTCCTGCCGGGGTTTAGTATAATTGCCTGTCCGTCCACGAGATGCGGGGCCATGGCCCTCGCGACGATCGGATGATACTGCGCGGGCGAGGTGACCATAATCAGGTACGCACCCGCTATAACATCGCCCATGTCACTGCTAATAAGGTCGATATCCACCTCGGCCTCGACCTCGCCGGTGATCGTGAACCGGTTGCTTTTGAACATGTCCACGCGCTCGGCCTCGCGGACGTACAACGCGGTCTCGTAACCCAGGTACGAAAAGTACGCGGCCATCGACTGTCCGCCGTTGCCGGAGCTTATTACAGCGATTTTTTTCCTCATTTGGCGGCCTCCTTTTTGGCGGCGGCCCCGCGAAGAGCGGAAAGCCTCATTTTCTCGTCAATAGCGCGTGAGCCGTCCCAAGCGACGCATTTGCCGTCAATGACGCGCGTTTGCAGCGCGCCGCGGAATTTGCCGCCTTTGACGATGTGCGGCGCGTCCAGTATACCGCGCATTATGCAGTCGGACAAAACGGCCGCGTCAGATAGCGGGTCGGCGCTTTTAGCGGAATACTCGGCGCGGATGAAATCGAGCAGGAACGTAGCTTCACGGATAAGCTCGTCTCGCCGCGCTATAACGCGCGGGTCAAACCGCGCTTCGGCCATGCCGTGCAGCTCTGACCGCACAACGCCGCGCACTATCTT
>Ga0123355_10020414_pt1 | contig 10579 bp, 6 predicted proteins | sample TergutEmb28metaG_3_FD_89872 | JGI IMG/M metagenome (GOLD analysis project Ga0123355, IMG submission 89872) | Embiratermes neotenicus P1 segment gut microbial communities from Petit-Saut dam, French Guiana - Emb289 P1 | ecosystem: Host-associated > Arthropoda: Insects > Digestive system > Gut ... | reverse complement strand
TTCTAATGGGGATGCGTAAAGTAGGAAAGACTATAATACTACAACAACTTGCTGAAAACAACAAAGGGCTTTATGTAAATTTCAAAGAAGAGAAAGATACGAAAAATGCTTTTGTAAGGGCTATCACTTCTAGCTATGATTTAATTCTATTTGATGAGACTGGTTATTTAGATTCACATGACCAGTTGTTGGAGGACTTGCAGAATATCAAGAAGAAGTTTGTTATTACAGGTTCATCGTACCCTGCACTTAAACAGCTTGCCCAAGAAGGGTTGGGTGGTGGACGGTCTTGTACAGTACAGATGTTTCCTTTAGACTTTGAAGAATATTTGTATTTTTCAGGTAAAATAGGTGGATATAACGAAGATTATAACCCAACTGTAGAAGATGTAGAAAACTTCTATAGACTGAAAGATGTACCACAAGGTATGGATATGGTTATAGACAGGGAATATCTAACAACCACTTTTGAGGATATCCTAATAGCTACAAACAATAAACAGTTTGCAGAGAGGGGACTTTTCCTAGATGCGAAGAATCACAATGCAATTTTAGACATTCTTTCTTATAACCTACAATTTCGCAAGAAGGTCTTTGGAAATACGAATGTTGGTATGCTGGAATATGGGGCTGTAGATTCTTCATCCCTAGATTTATCCTCCTCCCTTATACACTACGCAAACGAAAAGACAAGAAGTATCTCATCTGAATCATTAGCTACGATATTAGCTTACTTGTTAGCCAATGCATTTGTTTTTGTAGATTTAACGATGACAGGACGTTCAGTGCAAAAAGTAGATGGCGTGATAAGTAGTCTCTTATCAGTTAAGAATGATACGGATTTAATATCACTGTTAAAGGAGTACACATTCAGCGTATCTAGTTTGCTACTCTACACTAGACTTATGGTAGACTTAGAGATAGTTGCAGATAAACTCAGCGAAAGGGGTACTTTCAAAGGACAGTTGTATGAACTGGCTATAAAAACTGTTATAATGGAAAAAATCTCGTGTAGCACACCTTTACATTCATACAAGTATTCTGATGCAGATACAGATGAAGGCGTAGATTTGTTTGTGCCTGGCACATGGGATAGACCTCCTCTTTTTCTTGAAGCAACTATCAGTCATAAAAAGAAAGTAAACCACAACGTAAATAAATTCCTGAGAGAAAGAGAGTTTATACGAGTTGTTACAGATTTGCCTGAAGTTTGGAAAGAAGAAGATGGTTACTATCGTATAGGTTACCCAAAAGCTTTATTAATGCTGGCTAACAGAACAATCTTTAAATTACAACCAAGTGCATTGGAATAGATAGGAGTTGATTACGTACAACTTAATTCCTACTCACTCTTACAAGATAGATTTTTTGAACATATGAGGCTTGCGGGATTTGAAGGTTTCGAGCGTGGGGAGCGAGGTTCTTCAGCAGAGCATTTATCCGATTTGGAATACAAAACCATGAAGGAATCAGAACGACTGGAAGCAAAGAGAGAACAACTTACAACTCTTGAAAAAGAAATAAGGTCAACAAAGGGCAAAGTGCTAACTGCCAAACAAATAGAAAAAATCCCTGTGAAAATATCACGCCCCCCTATTTGGCGGGACTGATTCTGATACTGTGTCCATGTCAAAAAAAGATTGGAACAATGTGAAAAAGACTGCACTCACCCAATCACATAAGGAAGAAGAATATCGTGTTGCGATTAGTGAATGTTCTGCTCTGAAAAAAGAGAAAAAGAGATGGTGCAAAACAGAACAGGAGTACATTCGCAAAGTTGAAGAATTACAGAACAGCACCAAGCAAGACTTTATGGAGAGAGCCACAAGAGATGCCGAATTATATAATCTCAAAAATGCTGTAGCGAGAATCCCGCAAGATATTTGGAATACATACACCAAATCTAAATCACAAAATAGAGAACACTAACGATTTTATCAATCGAATAATTTACTACCTATAGCGGGTTTTTTTATGCAATAGCACGTAGTATAATGTTCATAATAGTGAATCAAATGTGCATAATTGAAAGGTTTTGTCAATGGGCGAATACGAGTATAAATACTATGAGGAAGAAGATGACTACTATATTCGTAGTCAAAAGAAAACTGAAGAACAAGCAGCGGAATTAACACGTATGCTAGAAATGGAAAAATTATCGCAACAGCAAACACAATTATATCAACAGCAAGATGAAAAGTATGAAACGAATTGGAAGAGTTCGCTAACAAACTCAATAGATTGGGCGGAAGTGTTTGCTGATGTTGAAAAAAATGCAAAACCCATACAGGGTTTTGGTTTAAATGAGAAGATTAATATTAACAACCCATATTCTGGTAAAAAACTGGATGTACCAGAATATTTGGATGAAAGCATTAAAGATAGTTTTGGTATAGACACCAGCGAACTCGTTATACTTGAATCTTCAGAAGTTGCCGAAATGGGAGCGAAGGCAACCGCACAAGGTAATGTAATCCGCTTTGCGCCAGATGAATATAAACCAGACACTAAAGAAGGGCTAGAATTACTAGGGCATGAGTTAAACCATATACGTGACCAAGCATTGGGCAAAGTAACTGCAAATGTGGAAGGAACGAACATTAATATTGATGCGACGCTTGAATCAAATAGTGACCAAGCTGGTGAAGCATTCGCCAGTGGAATACTACATGGAGCTTCTCCTGTGTCACTTAGTAGTGCTTCTTCCACGCCAATACAAACTAACCAATCCTCTGTGAATCCCTCACGTCCCGCAGTAGACAATATTCGTGAATGGCAACAACGTGTTAAATCATATGGATTACCAGCAGTTCGTGATTGGTTAAGTATTCGACTACGTGGAATAACAATAACATTAAGTAAAGTAGATGAAGAAATTATTGAGCAACTTTTCATACGATACGACGGCGATATCAGTATTACTAGTCCAGTAGCACATGTTGTACTTCATACTAATCATCCTGATGCGTATTTGAATCAACTACGTGGTCTGATGCACAGATATTCATATGCTTTTACAAACGACGATAGGACTGCGACAAATTTATATGCTGAACGCATGGCTGAGGTGCGACGTGTTGCAAGAGAGCATTTGGGATTGAGTGAGTATATTGACACATACGAGTATTATTTATTTGCTAATGTTCAACAAGATAATTCCCATCTTTGGAAAGAAGTTAGAAGGATTTTCAATTTGCTACCTGACAACGAGGTTGAAGGTGAAAACTTGCAGTTTTTAGCTGAAGTATTTTTAATGGCAAGTGGTGATTTGCAAGCAACACAACGTTTCCTTAATTATTTAGCACGACCATTAAGAATGCCTAGACGAGATGGGGATATACAAGGTTCTGACACACGTGTTGCTACGCACTACAGTCGTGGTAATCCTATTCCAGATGCTTATATATGGACTCCTGTAGATGACAATGCTGTACTCTTTTGGTTTTGCCAAAAAACAGTAAACAATCTCATGTTAGAAATTAGAGAAATAGGTGTAAATGATACTAGAGTGCCAGAGCGTAATGCCATACTGGCTGAACTATTGGGATTAGGTTTTGATGGGACATTTCCAGGGAGCTTTGGTAGACAAAACGCAAGAGTTATTGTAGGGCGCGGTGAAGATGGACGGCAGGCATTTACATTGCAAAACTTCATAGTAACTGGAGCGGATGGAGTGTCTGAACATATTGGCACATCAATATCAGTTGATGTTATGTCTATTCATCACCACTTTTCTGTTACAGAAAGGGATATCTTCCAACGAAGTAATGTAACAGATATTGAAAGACATGCTACGGTGTCAGTTCCTGATTTGCTTAGTTTGTTAGGGGTTGCTGATTTGCATTGGCGTGATATTGATATACAAATTATTGATGCACTTTCACGAACTCCTGGTGGAGATTATAGGGGGTTTGTAAGTAGTATGCTTCCTCATATGAGGGCATTCACCAAGGCTTTTGATAGAAGAGATACGCGAGTAGGGGTGGAACTTATGGATAGAATACTTGATGACATGGATATTGTAAGAATAGAATATGCAACTTTAGCAGAAGACCATGAATTATTAAAAAAACAATACGATTATACTGCCAGGCGAAATTATACTAACTATTTGACAATTCCTCATGAAATTAGGATTCTTCCACACCAAGTGCATCTTGAAATGTATTTTTTCCATTACAACACAGAAAGTGGATTAAGAGTCCGCGATTGGTTGTTTAGCAGAAGAGAAGAGGGTCTTGATATGCATATGCAATGGATAGATGATGATATAAAAATTATGGAGGAGCTTATATCACGAAACATTAATCCTGAAATTTATGTAGTACTCATTCTTTCTGCGCGAGGAGCAAATGCACAGCAAATTAGAGATGATTTTTTAGTGATGTTACGCATAAGTGAGATTGATAACACACATAACAATGCATATGAGCAGAATGCGTCTGAATTCGTTTATGGGGAGAGAATTCAATACATTTTACATCAAGATGAAATCTCCGATTCTGATATAGAAGAATTGGTAGAAATATTTATAGGTTTATCTGGTAAAGATACTGAAACACAGCATTTTTTGAACTATTTTGCACAACCATTATTGAAAGACGATGGAACTGAAATGCGAGGGGCTGATATAGTCAATGTGAATAATGTTTATGCGGAATTCATAGGAAAAATACCTTGGGAAACAGCATGGACTAGTGTCGCTGATGACCAAAGAATCGTTATGATTAATGGTGACGTGGTGAAAAGGATGTTATCCGTTATTCGCGAAGAGAGGAACGCTATTTGGGATAGACAAATACGAGGTATATCAAATTCAAATGACAATGACAGACGACTTCGTCTTCAAGAACGTTCTGTGTTTTTAGAGCAAATATTTATGTTGAGTAATGGAATATCTATGGAGGAAAATGCTGAACAGGGTACAGAAATAATACAGGGTACAGAAATAATACAGGGTACATTAGTGCTTTTGGTAGATGCTGATGCTTCAGGTCCGTTTTTTGAGATAAGAAATAATACTGTAGCTTCAGGTGAGGTTGCTAGTGTATCAATGCTGGTTAACACCATGATAATAGAAAGACCAAATGCGTTTGAAAATCTTCATGGTTTTGGCGAAATGAGACAAGCAAACAGTATTCAAAACCGTTTTATAAATATCTCAAGTATACGCATTGAAGGCAGCGATGCATTTCGAGACACTGCTATACAAGCAATGGAACAATATGGTGGACTTACTAGCATGATAAATAGCGCGCTCGCTGATGGATTAGAACCTCGTGAAGTTTGGGAACACGTTATGGAGGGGATTATATATTTTATTGTCATTGAAGTGCCTTTATCATTTGTTCCAGGTGCATGGGGTGGTGCTTTAACAACAGCTACATCTACATTTGGAGCATATCATGATGAAAGGGAACTCTGGGAGCGTATTAACCAATTCATGGCTGCATCCAATACTAATTTAGATTTACTTTTTAACGCCACCAACTTAGCATTATTTCTAGAATATATGCAATTTGATGTGTTCACCATAAGCGAAAGTAATTTTAATCCTACCACTGGCAGTGACGAATTTTTGCGTTTACATCGTTATATGTCGCCAAACACAAAAATAGCATGGGAGGCACTTAATTGGTCTATAGATTTTTTCAATCAAAATGCAGATATGTCTAGATTTAGACCAATAGAAACCATAGATTGGAGAGTCTTTATAAATGACCCCCTCCAAAGATATTTAATATTTTACGAGTTTGCAAACCCGATTCCCACTAAGGATGCATTGAGTAGATATGAAGAATCGCGGCTTGCGCGCTACCGTCAGCAGGAAGGACTTAGTAATCTGAATAGGCTCAGAACAAGAACTAATGATATCTTAGCTAGCCGTGATCAAATAAATGAAAATGTGGAGGAATAAATCTATGATTTTACAAACAAAACGAGAATATGTCACTATAAAGTTGTCATCAGTTCCATTTCGGACATTCTATTCTGTTCTGCAAACTATTAAAAAACAGAAGAGACTAATATCCATTATCTTTTTGTATGTGTTTATCCTAGTTTGTATAAGCGCATGTGGGTTTATACAAACTGAGCCAAGTTCTAGTCTAGAAGATTACCATATTATTCAAGTTGAAGCGGATTTCTCACACACTATGGTTATAACTGAAGATGGGCAATTATGGGGTTGGGGATGGAGAAATCCACTTTTGCTGGGGGAAGAAGCTGATGTTCACCAACTTAGCCCTATACACATAATGAATGACGTGATGTCAGTATCAAGCAACACCATCTCTACAATGGTAATTAGAACAGATAATAGTCTTTGGACTTGGGGTTTGGGTATATATGCAGATGGGACGCGCATAGACAGACTCCATCCTGTACATGTAATGGATGATGTTATCGCTGTTTCTACTAGTACATCTCATTCAATGATAATACAAAGTGATAATAGTCTTTGGTCTTTGGCAATTGAGGCAACTTGGCGACCAACTTTGGCTTGTGATTCAGTTAAAGATGGTATTCCTGTACATGTTATGGATGATGTTATGGCTGTTTCGGTTGGAGGTGGGAATAATGATATTTTTATCATGGTTATCAGAACAGATGGTAGCCTTTGGGCTTGGGGGAGTAATCGGGCTGGAGGGCTTGGTGATGGTACTATCCAACCCACTGATACATGGCTTAGTGGTGATGGTATTATTCAATTCTATGAACATCCTATACACATAATGGATGACGTGGTTGCCGTTTCCACTGGACTCTCCCATACAATGGCAATACGTGGGGATGGTAGCCTTTGGGCTTGGGGGACTAATAGTGGGGGGTGGCTTGGTGATGGCACTAATCAATCCCGCTGTACTCCTGTACACATAATGGATGATGTGATTGCTGTTTCAGTTGGTTTTTCTCATACAATGGCAATACGAGGTGATGGTAGCCTTTGGGCTTGGGGTGATGGAATGAGAGGTCAACTAGGCACTGGCTCATTTGGTAGTTCTAGCCCTGTACACATAATGGATGATGTGGTGGCTGTTTCAGCTGGATGGAATCATACAATGGCAATACGAACAGATGGTAGTCTTTGGGGTTGGGGTGAGGGTTTTCTTGGGGATGGGGAGGATAGAACGCAATTTGGTCGTCGAGCCATGACACCCATAAAAATCATAGGCGGTGCACTGTATCATGACAATTAAAAGGCTAATCGCGAATTTAAAAAATGGAGAAAATATAAGATGATTAATTTTGAAACACCTATTTTTAGATTTATGGTAGTTTATAAAAAAGATGAATGTGAGTCTGGTAAATTTGTATTTGCAGACGAATCTACAGGAGCATCGATATCTATAACTGAATTAGTAAACAACATATATCCCCCTGAATATAGTAGTACACCATACACGGATATTAACTATCTACAAGATTGGAACTCATTTATTTCCCTATGCCTTACCAGAGTGCTTTTTCATAAAGATTATTATTTGGAGACCTTATCCAAAAAAAATTCTATTCCTAATCTACCTCATATATTCATGAACTCTGATGAGGCTAAACATCACATTCGCAGTTATTCTTCTATTGCAAACGCATCTATTTCACTCCCTTTTTCACAATTGCAAAAAGATTGGTCAACGGTTTTAACAGAAGCATATTCTTATATCCAATATAGAGAATCTGCAACGGAAAAATCTCAACATACTCCACGTATCATGCGATTAAAACAAATGTTGGGATTGTCCAACTTTTCATGTTTTGCACTGCACTGTACACTTGCTTGTAAATTTGACCGTGGATTTGAAAGGGTTTTCAAAGACCTACAGGGAAATGAAACTATTCCTGTACCCACATTTGGGATTGTACAAACATTATATGCCCTTGCATTTCCAGAAGAAAATGAGAACAGGTTTCCTGATAGTAATTCTCTGGAAAATCGTCTGCTCTTTAGTTTTATCCAAGATTATAGTTTAATGCATCCAATAAACTTGCGCTCAACAACATTTTCGTATATTATGGGTAAAAGTAGCATCAGTCCTGAATTGCTGTCATGCATAATCGCATTGCCAAATATTAGCAAGAGCCCTTTGCACTTAGACAAACAACTACAAGAAGCAAGTATTGCCTACAACCTTATGGTTTCTAATAAAAAGTCACAATTATGCATATTAGGAGGTGCAAGTGGAAGCGGAAAGAAATTGACTTTACAATGGTTGATGAAAACAGAAGACGCACAATTTATTCTTATTGACTTGGATAAGTTGATTCTAAATAAGCTACATTTTAACAGCATACTGGACGAACTTTTATTCTTGGCGATTGTCGAGGGAAAATCACTCTGTTTCGCTACTAAAGAATCTGAAAATCATATCCAAGAAATATTTGATAGACTAAGAGAGTACAACTTGGGCATTTTCATACTAACGGAGTCAATACAACATGACTCAACTCCAGATGGATACCTTGCACATTATATTGACTATTCATCACTAGATTTAGGAAAATCCTTTGACTTTTGGCAATTATTTTCTAAGGATTATGAATATTCCCCTGAAATAGATTGGATGCAAATAGCTGCAAGATACACACTTACAGCAGGAAAAATTGAGGCTACTTTGCGTCATGCCAACCATATGGCAAAAATTCAAAACTCACTTATCACAGAAAATATGATTAGTGAGGTGATTTTGCGTGAAAATACCAAACGATTGAGTGCAATTGCAGATAGAATTAATCTCGTATATACATGGGATGACTTGATGTTAGATGAAAGACGAAAAGGGGCATTAATACAAGCATGTAATCGCATAAAGCACCGCTATACCGTAGAAATTGAATGGGGTGGAAGATTCGCCTATGGAAATGGAGTTTCTATACTGTTATATGGACCACCTGGAACAGGAAAAACAATGGCAGCACAAGTAGTGGCAAAGGATTTAGGATTGCCACTATATCGAATTGACCTTTCTCGTATCGTGAGCAAATATGTAGGCGAAACTGCTAAGAACATAAATAAGATATTTGAAGAAGCAAAAAACAGTAATGTCATTCTGTTTTTTGATGAAGCAGACGCATTGTTTGCCCAACGCACGGAAGTAAAAAGCTCCAATGACCGTCATGCAAATTCAGAAAGTTCGTACTTACTCCAAAAAATTGAAGATTATTCAGGTGTAAGCATACTAGCCTCTAACCTCTCCAACACAATTGATGATGCATTTCGCAGACGTATTAACTATATGATAAACATTCATATGCCTGATGAAGAACAGAGCTTGGCAATCTGGAAAAAGTGTATACCTGCTAATGCACCTATTTCAAAAGATGTTTCATTTGAATATTTAGCAAAAAATACAAAGTTTTCAGGCAGTGTTATAAAAGCAGCAGCTGTGCAGGCTGCCTACTTTGCTGCTGAAGAAAATCTTCCTATTAGCATGAAACATTTCGCACTAGCAATTTTTCTTGAGGCAAGAAAATTGGGTATGAGTGAACCTGATGCTTTCAAAAGATTTTTATACTACTAAAGAGGATTATGATTCCATTTGAGAAATTTCACAACACAAAATTTGTTGCACTTTTGTTTCCAACAAGGGAATAGTAAGTGCTACAGTTACAAGAAGAGGAGATACCATTATGGCAGATTATAAAATAATATCAGAAACTAGCAAAGTGATATTGGAAATGTTTCAGAATAAACTATGTGAAAATAATCACCCTGTTATGCCTGAGAACGTGAAATTCATCACACCTAGTGATACAAGTGTAGACTATCACGTAGGTTTATATCTCTATGATATTAGAGAACTTGTTGGATATCAGCGGACTGCTCCAATAATAGATGGAACTACTCGCACTTATCCCCCAAGAATATTAGAGCTATATTTTATGTTATTTATTAACCCTAAAGCACAAAATAAAATCGAAGCTGATACAGAACATGATATTTTTGGACGTGCATTACAAATAATATATGATGCAGGCATTCTAAAGCTCCCAAAATCCACGGATTCTCTCACACCAGAGGATGAGGTAGAGTTTTCAGTTTCATTTGTTAATCAAACTTTTGACGATAAAGTGAAAATTTGGTCAGCTTTTCAAAGTCCTTATCGGATGACTGCTTGTTTTATGGTAGCTCCTGTACTTCTGCCTTCACGTAGAGTAGATACTATCAGTCGTGTTACAGACGCAAAAGTTACAACAAAACAGAATACCCAAGCACCACCAACTAGCAAGGGATGATGATTTTTGTTCACACTTCAAGTAGATTTTGCATTATCCTTACGTGATGATTTTAGTGGAATACGTATCAAAGATGATAATTGTACTTTTGCTATAAATGGTCAGATGTTTAAGCCAATGCGAAAACCTGATGGATTTTATGTATTCTGTGGTCTAGGCATTAATAAAATATTACTACAAGTCAATCATTTTCATTATCACGAATATCATGAGGTTTTTACTCTTGAATCAGTGGATAATGCATCTTTTCGGATAAAAGAAGTTAGGTTATGTCGCAAATATTCTCCCATGCACAAGAATTGTGAATGGTTTGAAGTCACAGGACATCATCTGCCTGCAAATAGTG
>Ga0123355_10020413_pt1 | contig 10579 bp, 6 predicted proteins | sample TergutEmb28metaG_3_FD_89872 | JGI IMG/M metagenome (GOLD analysis project Ga0123355, IMG submission 89872) | Embiratermes neotenicus P1 segment gut microbial communities from Petit-Saut dam, French Guiana - Emb289 P1 | ecosystem: Host-associated > Arthropoda: Insects > Digestive system > Gut ... | reverse complement strand
TTGTTATTATGGACAACTGTAATATCACAGACTTATATAAAATTAGTGTGACAATTTCCATATCCCAAGGTTACGCCTGTAATAGGATACGAGGAAAATAAAGAAATTGATTGATTGATTGATTGATTGAGACACCAGGGAATTACCCAAAAAGGAACAAATTACATTTAGAACTTGGGGAAAGCTTAAAAACAAGGATATGTAATAACTTTAGCAAGGAACAACGAAACTCCCTGATGATGATCTGAAAAGATCGAAATATGTCGGAGTGGTTTTAAGTGCTTTAAAGTGTTTTAAGTAAAAGTTATGTAGGCACATTTGTTGGTTAATAGTTGAAGTGTTACGGTTACTTGACCGAGACACTGGTCAGTAAATTTCAAGCCCCAGTTCATGTATTGTTCAGTCTAAGTGGAGGTGTCACTTTGTGAGTTATCTAGTGTACATGGGGTTAATGATATTAGGCAGATATGCAGCTGAGCTGAGATGGCTATTTGAAATTGAAGCAATATTAGTCACCAGGTTTTGATCAAATTCCAGCTGAGTTGGAAGAACAGCCCATTCTCAGGTTGATAAACTTAGTTTGTGATTCTGTTTGGAAGAAGGAAGTATTACCTCAGAAGTGCAAGGAGTCAATTTGTGTTCTTAATTATATTGTAAAGGTGAAGTTCACCCTAGAACAGGCCATGTATGCCCAGAGGGGGAGTAGAGGTATTGCTGTACTCTGTATGTAACCTCAGCATTGGATGAAGTTGGGTGTTCAATGCCATGTCCCATCTGTCTTACCCCTGGGAAAGAAATGCAGTACCCAATGTACAGGAGGCTGGGTGGCCCCCAAGGCCAGTCTGGACTCGTACGGAAAATCTCACTCCCACCGAGATTTGATCCCAGCACCATCCAGCTTGTAGGGAGGTGCTCTACCAGCTGTGCTGTGATGAAACTGTCTGTAGTAATTATTGAGGCATGGCACTCATTAATCAACTACATTCAACATTTTATTCGACATTCTTTTGTCAAGGTTAGAGAACAGGGTGCCTAAGAGGGATGAGGTAATGCGAGTGGAGGAGACTGCATAAATTGGAGCATCATGATATGTACTGTCCTCCAAATGTGACTTGGGTTATCAAAGCAAAGAAGATAAGATGTGTGGGGCTTGTGGCATACATGGGGAATAGAAATACACACAGGAGTTTGGTGGGGAAATGTGAAGGAAAATGACCATTTTGAAGGCCTAGGCCTAGATGGTAGGATAATATTAAAATGTGTCTTAATGAAGTAGCATGGGATGCTGTGGAGTGCATTAGTTTGATGTTGGATAGAGGCAAGTGATGGGCTGTTGTGAGCACAGTGATAAACCTTATCCATAACATACAAGGAATTTAGTGAATAATTTCTGAACTGTAAGCTTGTGAAGGACTGTCCTCCATGGAGTTAACTTCGTTTGCAGCAGTATGTAAACAAAATGGTTATAGTTACTTATAATGTGTTTGTATGTTTGCTGCAGCTACAAATCATGAGTCACAGAAATTTTAATGTGTTGGGTGTAACCTCACTGCAGTCTCTCTACATCATACCACTGATCAAATACAGAGCAAATTGCCTTAAATATGGGGTTGGAAATTTGGAACAGCTACCAGATTTCTGTAACAATTTGAATGTGTTTACACATGCCATGTAATTTTCAAGAGCAATGTACACTATTCTGTTACAGTACTAAAACTGTAACCTTCAAAAGAACGGCACAATGTGTAATTCACATTGCTTCATAGAGATAAGAGCTATGAACTAAAGTGCTGTAGAGATGACCCTAATGGAAGGTCATCAGAAACATGGTTGTCAAGTTTCCCATTTAATAGTTACTTAATTTTGCCAAAAGCAACTGTGTGCTTCAGAAGGGAAGTGGTATAAACTTAATTCAGTTACATATTCCATACATATCTCTATTATGTGCAGACATAACTAATAATGTGCAATTAAATATCCCCTAATGGGAGTTGCAAGGTCCACCATTGTAAAATCACATTCCTATGCAAAATTACAAACATCCAGAACATTATTTGGCCTGTCAAAATTAGAAATGTCATAAACAAATGATGCTAGCCATTCCACTTTGCCATATATCTTGGCTCAAGTGATGATTCATCTGGCTGGTATTCAAGAGCTGACTAGTTTGAAAGGTCTTTCAAAGCAAATATATGAACACTGTCTCAAATTAATCATGATTACTTCCACATCCTTTACAAATCATCATTGTTCATCTTAACATTCTACACTACATAAACACAGCTATTGATAGTGTCATTAAATAAACCATATGTTATTAGAATAAATATTCCCACTCCAAGTGTGGAATATTTGATTTTTATGACAGTGTAATGGGAAATACATCCATGGTTCATTAATATGCACAGGAATAGAGAGACATTTTATCTGACAACTCACATCACTGTTTCAATCAGGCCATTCAGCACTTGCTGCTCTTCCAATTAGCCATGAGATGGGTCCATTGTAAGTGCATAACAATCAAATGACTACCTGCAATTTAAGTTGTGGAAATTGTTCCAAAATTTGTATACAAGTTGAGGCAGACAGGATGTTGGCAAAGGACCTTTGATCCACTTTACAATTGGCAGTGTGCTGCTTAAGACTACAATAATTTATTAATTCCGTTTCAAACCCCCAGCCTCTCTTTGCTGACAACGGTTGGCCCGTATTCTAGGCTGCCATCTCGCCACTTTCACTACTGGGAAAAATGTCTTTCAGCTCTGCCTATTGGGTTTATTAGTACAATACGAGATTTGAGAGTGGTTGTCCCATGGCTTGGGCGGTTACTCGCCGGCCTCAAGTTGCTACGAGCCAGGTTCAGTCTCAGCGAAGACCATGTGGGCTTTGTGATGGACAAAGGGCGCAGTCAGTGCGCCTAATCAAAACTTGTATGACGACCCTGTATCGCCATAGGAACTGACAGCGATGTTAACATACTCTAAAACAAGAGATTTTCATGGCAGGGAAAATGTTTGTAGTTACCAGGTTTATGACACCTTTGGGGCTATACCGATGTGCTCATAACCACCCATAAGGCCACGACATAGGTCAAAAACATGGGAGGCCCTGTTTCCTGACGGTGGATGGAGAATGCAATTCTGGGACATATGCGCCACCAGGACTGTAAATCTACTAGTCTGCATTATACATAGGGCTTGGCAACAAGCAGTATCTGTTTCCGCCACAAACCAGAGAAAGAGCTGGTGGCCTCAAAACAACGCGCATAACTTTCGTCCTGAGAAAAGGCAACATCCAAAATAACTTCTAGCATTACCACACAATGTAATCTAGACTCTTACGCCTGTTTATGACGTCATGTGTAAACATGGTGGAGTGCGCAATGCTTGCGGGAGTACATTTGAGAATGTGATTTGGTATAGTTAGTGTTAGTTATTTCCCGTATATTTAAATATTGTTCTGAGCTGTGGTAGTGCAATTATTAGTAGGCGCGTACTGTACTTGTACGACACATTGTAACTTTATTGGGTTCTGGTCACGTGAGTTGGGACCGGTAGGTCTGCACATCGAGCATTAAATGTGAAGTGGTGCTTTGTGGATTTCGTCGCGTGCTGCGGTAAAACAAGACAGAGAAACATTATAAAAATGATTTTGTGTCTGCAAATTGTTACGAAATTTAGACATATAACTTTTGGGTCTTCCCGCATGCTGGGTATATTGAATAGAAGTAGTGTCAGAACACCCAGCATATTCCAGGACTGCAGAACCATTCGTACTACTGTTACATCGTATGCCGGTTTGTATTACATTTTCGGTATCAGTTGAATTTGCTATTATATATAGGTCTGATGTTATAATTACGCAAGACATAAACTGGGAATAGACGCATGCTGTATGACATGTGATTACTGAGAAAAAAAAAAAAAGGTTATGAGAGAGAGGTGTACCAACACAGTATGTTTTAAGTTCGTTTAGATTACGTGCCGTCCACATTTCGATACAAAAGCATTGGAACATCAGATTATTGTTAAGTGGTAAGCAACTATGTTAATTACCTGAGTTTTAAAATATTATGCCCATTTGTAAACGGTTAAAGAAGAACAAGCCAGTGAGAGTTAATTTTTGTAACAATTTAGAACTTGATGCGAAATTCTGAGGTAGCATTTCATCTTACAGCACTGTTACTCAGTGGTGATTGTCTAAAAAAAAAAGATATATATATATATATATATATATATATATATACACGAGCTCTTCAACAACCCCAGGACCTGTGACATTCTTCTCCAGAAAGATATACTTTTTCCTTAATTAGGCCATTGGGTAGTTACATTTGGTAAGATACAGGATATACAGCTCAAAGCTGAACCTTCTGTTAGCTGCATTGCTGCATGGCAACCAGACACCACCTGCTGTGGCATTGCTCAGCCTCACTGCAGCATGGGACTGCAGACCATAAAACAGGTGACATCAGTTGCTGCACAGCAACTAGTGACATTTTCCACTCTGTAGTATTCTTTTCTGCATTTTAAAAAGTTCTGTATGTTCGTGTATGGTCATATGTAATTCCTTCTGTTTTGTTCGCATTTCTTCTGATTGCAGTTCGAAAAAGGTCTGCTGGAAGGATGTTCACATTGTGGTGTGGTGTGGTGTAGAACTAGTGTAAATGCAGGTTCCATCCAAAATACTGAGTGCTGAAATTTATGTGACAGTGTGACTTGAATTGTTTTACAAGTTTCCAGCACGTGTAAATCATCATATACTAGCAGTGGAAACTGTACATTTTAAAAGTTTTGCCCTTCCTAAATATGTAAATTTTGTTTTGCAGAACGCCTTTATACTGACAAACATGAATGGGTTTTAGTTGATGGGAAGACAGGCACAGTTGGAATCTCTCATTATGCACAGGTTGGTTTATAGTAGACTGTTTACAGCTCTGAAGGAACCTTGTTTAATTTTTTGGAGGGGGGTGTGGAATTTGGTACACATTTGTAGATACGATACTGTTTCCTGGCTAAACATCTTGACATAGGATCCTTTCCCACTTTTAGGCACATTTGCAATATGACCGGCCAAATCTCAAAGACGGGACCATGAACTCCACCCACAGAATATAATGTGTGGTGGTCACAGGAAACATTATGTGTCTACCGACTAGATGACATGAAGGATATTTGTGGTTAGGCCTCTTTAGTTTTATTTTCACAGTCACTCCAATTTTTATTCTGTAATATTCACAATCAAATTATTTGTGTCCGGCACTGTTAGAAATTGTATCAACAAAATACACCTCTTTATATCGTCACACTTCCCCTTCAACCTGCTCACACGAGTGCCCGCTAAGAAGTCCCCAAACCCAGCCTGTGCTAGCTTCATGGCTTCTACTCTCCTCAAGCTAAACAGCTGTCTGACTGATGCATGCCAAAAGGAGCATAGAATGTACTGTTCCCAGGGAGATAAAGCGGCAGTATGGTTGTAACCTGAGCTAAAAGCAAGCCGCATCCCTTCGCGTGATAAACACAGTCATGAAATTAATACCAGTAACCTTAAAGTTCACACGCTCACAATGTACACAAGCGAAATTCTTTCTCACATATTTTTGCCTGTCTCTCCGCCGATCATATTTTTGATCTGGCTTCGAACCAGGACCAATGGTAACAGCAACTTTGTGAATATCTACTATTACCTTCATAATGTCAGTCCCTCTGCATGGTACAGCTCTGCTTCTGCTGGACAGTTTCCATGAATTTTGATATTAGAAGATTGTTTGAAAACCAGTCAAGAAAATTCAAGTTTCTTTAACATCTGAAAAGAATAATGGTTACTTTACTTGGAGGCCTATGCACATTGATGATATCTCTCTGAATTCTTCTAATGATAGATGTTTTAGACAAAAGTCATGGAGAAAATCAAAACAAATCTTTTATCTTCAATACATTTTTATCGTTTATGAGGTAATGTGGAAAGAACACAAAATGCTTTTTTGCATTTCCACTGCAACAGTGGTTACGTGAACATGCCACATTGTGACATGTACATTGCCTGTCATGCCTACTGACATTCTGTCATCAGTTGTACAGTATTGGTGGCCATGCAAACCTGTCAGGTGTCAGTAAGACTAGGACCATTGGTGTTTAAATTTCCATTTATTTTGTGTACCACATGGCCAATTTAAACACAAGGCAATGAGTTCTGTCCACATTTTATGGAACCCTAACTTTCATTACCGCATTTACAAATGTCCTTCACTTGTCCCTATCCTGAGCAAGTTCTGTATTAAGGGAATATTATTTTTGTGAGTCACAGTAATGTCACTGAAGACGGCTGTCTGGATGTAATGCTGTACAGTTTGCTAGACGTGTACCAGCGTTTCAGAAAACCTGCTGCCTCCATCCTCATGGTAGATGTGTGAGTCAGCAGAGTGACCTGACATGTCAGTACATTTCTACTAGACTACACAGTTTGTATTCAAAGTAACAACACTCCTACTTTTTGTGGCTGAAAATATTGATTATTTTAGATTAAACTTGGAAATTTGTGGCTTTAACACTAAAAATAAATCAAATTTCCATTTACCACCTTCAAAATTGACAGTTTTCCAGATGGGATTCTATTACTCTGGAATTAAGGCCTTCAGTAACTTGCCCACCTATGTGAAGAACCTTCTCCAGACTAAGAAACATTTCAAATGATCCCTGAAAGAGTACTTACACTCCAACTCTTTTTATAGCTTAAATGAATTTTATAACTACAATAGACTCTAAAAATTTTTAACTTGTAGTTCTTTATTGATATTGTTTTATTGTTAATCAGATACTGAAATGTTATGTTATAAATGTTGTTATAGACAACATATATGTTGTAAATTCAGACTGCTAGTTTAGCCTACTGTCTCTCACAATTCTAACTTTACTTTATTTGATCACCTTACAAACTTTACAACATAGGTTAATGATGTATTAGAATTTAATGCTTGCGTGTATATTTTTTATCTCTAAAATGTGACATGTATTATATTTAATATGTAAATATTTTGATTGTCTTTTTCCATGTTTTCCTGTACATATTTTGCCTTATTTATGTTACACAAATTTTGACATGTAGCCCATGTAGCTGGATTGAATGAACAAAATATGAAAAAATTAAAAAAAAAAAAACTACAGTCCTGCTATGTTTGACAGGTGCATGTAATGTACTTAAATGATAAAGATCCAAGCATGTAGCACATTACAGTAGCTAACAATAACAATCATTATCTAATTAGTGCAAAGAAGGTGGAGTTTGCCATTTTGTTGGTATGTCATTCATTGTTTTTATGTGAACGAAATGCAAAAGTGATCTGTTTGTGCCTGCATCAAAAAGTACAATGAATCGGTGTAAGCATCAGTTCACTACATGCTTGTAACGATGTTGCCTTGAATTGTTCTGGAATAGGAATGATGAGAGTGTGCTGAAGTAAATTAAATGGCCAGGCTTGCAGGAAGAGAAGAGTAGGAGATAAAGTTGCGAAAATCTGTATGTCAAATGATAAGACTTACTGACATTCAGAGGTCAGAAACCATTGCTTAGATTTTCACCCTAAGTTACTTAATTACAGCATTTTGTATAGTATGGCATGGTTTGGTTTTAGGATGCTCTTGGTGATGTCGTATATGCACAGTTACCAGATGTAGGCACAGACATTCTAAAGAAAGGTAAGTGTTCTTATTTTAATCACACACAAGCGAACTAAAAACCGAAACTCCAAGTGTTGTAGTTGTGTTGGTGGCACCACTGCTTTGAATGTGTGAGCTACCTTATTCGTATCCAAGTTATCCAGCTATAACGACTGAGGCTTTGCATGAATTTCCTCAGTCTGCCGGGGCAGATTCTGGGATGGTGGGAATCAGACTAGTCCAAAACTGCTTTGTTTCATCTTAACCCTTTGGCACTGAATATTATGTGTGTGTGAGATGCACAGTGTGCAAACGCCATATAAATATATCTTCTGTTCTGCAACCCACATTGAAATTCAGTCTTCAGCTTATCATAGCAGGTGTTTTAATTCTGCAGCAAAGGGTTTACCAGGGTACCTGCTTCCATGGGATAGTGCTGTACTCACCCCCCACCAGTACCAGCACTATAAGAATTATTCACCAGAACACAGACCATTCACAGTGGGTAGCAATGTGTTGCTTGTTTCCTTCATTACTGCCACTGTGAGACATTCCTATTAGGCTGCATCCACCTAACTTATTCACCCAGAAAATGACTGCATTGCATATCAAAATGTTGGAAGAACAGAGTGCCGCAATGATACCTTTTGTTATGGCATTTCCTTAACCCTTTGATGCCTAATGACGACTATAGTCGTCGTACCACACCGCTAACCTCTAAACGTTGCATTTTATATATTTATTCAACAAATATAGGTACTGAATATTTTAAACATGGTATATACTCTCCGTTTTTTCTTCAAAATGCATTTTGTTTCATAAATCTAATGTATTTGGTTCCTGTATTATTCACATTTTATATAGAGGGTGTGCTAAAATTTAAAAAAATAATTCCGGCGCCAAAAGGTTAATGCTTCAATGTTTTACAGGTGAATGTGGAGCACTGGAGAGTGTTAAAGCTGCCAGTGAACTGTATTGTCCTGTATCAGGCAGAGTTATAGAGAAGAACATTGCAGTAGAGGAAACACCTGCTCTCATAAACCAGTCATGTTACGAGAAAGGTTTGACAAAATACCATTTATCTTAATTTTTTGATAATGAATTAACAGCAGTCTGGGAATGACTTGAAATTTAATTGCACAGCAAAAGGGTTAATAACACATTGTTTTCAGATACAATTACAGTAGGTGGCTATGTTGTTATGATGTTGCAAATTTCACAGGAAGAGTATGAAATGAGATGTTGGGTATATGAGAGAGACTCTATGTCTCCATCATCAGGGGTTGATGAGTGGCCCGGCCACATGGCAAGATCCTTCTACATCTGAATAATTTTGACAAATTTATTGGATTCACTGTCAGCTGTTTGTGGCTCCCAGCTAATATCATGTTTCATCACCATAGGTGTAGTGGAGAACCAGTGACCAGTGACAATTAGCCTCTAAGAGTATCTAGGTTAAGCAGCATAGACTGTGATGTAGCTCCATGTACTGTTCTGCAAGTGGTCCGCAATTTGACACGACACCAAGCCCTAGGTATAATACAGTGTGTGCCCAGGCCAGTCATCACATCAGCCACTTATAATGGAAACAGACATTGTGTGACACATTGTGTTTCAAGGCCCTGTTGTACACCTTGTTACTTTAATGCCCCTTACCAATTAACATCACTTCTAAATTTATGCCCTGTAATTTTCAGTCTAATTGTCCTGTTGCTGCTTTATTTGCATTTGTTGAAATGTATATATATATATATTTTTTTTTTTTTTTGACTTGGGAATATAATTTTTTATTTATTCCCACATTTTGCAGGAACACAACTAAGGTGTAAAACAAGGCCTTGGTGCAAATTGTCTGCATCGTCACATGGCTGATTGCCCAGTAGGACATAATTGAATGCTGTTGTTTTGTTCACATTGTTGCAATAGTGTTCTTCCATTTGTTTCCAGGCTGGCTGTTCAAGATTGAACTTACAAATCCAGATGAAATAAAGGAATTAATGACTGAATCCGATTATGAGAATTTCCTTAAAACTGATGTCCATTAAATGGAATCCAATACGTTATTAAAGCGATTTACAGGACTTTACCCGTTACTGTGGAAGGTATTCAAGTGAAAATGTTTTACACCAAAAGAACATTTAATTTATTCAAGATCTTTATATTATAGTAACAGAATTTATGGCCACTGTTATAGTAAGATACTCTGTAGATGCAGGGAAATAAATTTCTTGTGATTTAAGTGCTTGATACTGTTTGCCCTGAATTGGAGTACAGTTTCTTAGTACTCTCATACAAATCCACAATGTGCAATTCCATTTTAACACTCTCTGAGTTGTTAATCTTCTTCTTCTTCTTGAGGCACTACAACTTCAGAGAAGTTTTGGCCTTCCCAATGAGTTTCTTCCATTTGGTCCGGTTTCTGAAGCATTCCTTCCAGTTTGTTATTTCCATCTTTGTTTTGTCGCTCTTTACACCGTCTTCCCATCTATTTTTAGGTCTTCCTAGTGATCTTGTTTGTGCGGGTGACCACTCACATACTTTTTTTACCATGCTGGTATCTGGCATATGATGTACATGTCCAAACCAGGCTAATCTTTGTGCTTTGATGTAGTATCAGTCAATCTATTCAGTTCTTCATTTGTTTTAATCTGCCATGTGCTGTCCTTTTGTTTAGTGGGTCCATAAATTTTTCTTAGTACCTTTCTTTCACATACCTTTAGTTTAGTTTTTATGTTTTCTTTTAGTACCCACGTTTCACAGGCATATGTTACTACTGGTCTCATTAATGTTTTATACATCCATAGCTTGGAATTCTTAGTCAACAGTTTACTTTTGAATAGATCTTGATTTGCGTAAAATGCTTTGTTTCCTAGGGAAATTCTTCTCTTTATTTCTTCCTCAATTGAGTTATTTCCATTCACAGT
>Ga0123355_10020412_pt1 | contig 10579 bp, 8 predicted proteins | sample TergutEmb28metaG_3_FD_89872 | JGI IMG/M metagenome (GOLD analysis project Ga0123355, IMG submission 89872) | Embiratermes neotenicus P1 segment gut microbial communities from Petit-Saut dam, French Guiana - Emb289 P1 | ecosystem: Host-associated > Arthropoda: Insects > Digestive system > Gut ... | reverse complement strand
TGTGTGTGTGTGTGTGTGTGTGTGTGTGTGTGTGTGTGTGTGTGTGTGTGTGTGTGTGTGTGTGTGTGTGTGTGTGTTTGTGTGTGTTTGTGTGTGTGTGTGTTTGTTTGTGTGTGTTTGTGTGTGTGTGTTTGTGTGTGTGTGTGTTTGTGTGTATGTGTGTGTTTGTGTGTGTGTTTGTGTGTGTGTGTGTATTTGTGTGTGTGTGTGTGTTTGTGTGTGTGTGTTTGTGTGTGTGTTTGTATGTGTGTGTTTGTTTGTGTGTGTTTGTGTGTGTGTGTGTTTGTGTGTGTAGTGTTTTATGCATTTACATAGAATATGTATAGGAAACCACAAAACCACAACTGAGATTTTATTGCCCTGAATTTGGTTATGTGGCCTTTAGTGTAAAGAAGGGTGCCCAATTTTTTTTTAATAGAGGGGCACGTGATAGGGAATTTATATGTGTGAGGCCTGCACAAATTTTACGTTGTTAGAAATGGTGAAGAAAAACTTCTTAGCCCACTGTCGCACTGAAACAAAAGAATGTTTGTTGGCTTATGGTTTTCTTTAGAACATAGCTTTAGACTTTCCGTTAGGCTAACAAGTTCGTAATAACAGATACGTCGTTCGTACGGTTTCTCATTTTGTACAGTGTCGCCTTGAAACACTTTACGACATCAGACGGAATTAATCCATTATTAAGAAGTAGGTATTAAATATTATGTGTGTCTGTACTGTTTCCTTCCTTATCCGGCGTGACAGGTGCTTCCTGTCTGTCCCGTGCTTTATTGTCACATTTTGGCCTGTCTGGTTCTACTACATTTTTCTACATAATCTAATAAAAGGCACAATTTTCAGGGAAAAAATATTTGAACAGGAATATGTGTTTTGATTTTCTGTGCAACTTTTGTCTTCTTATACAGCGAGAAATTATCATAAACGTACACAGGTCTTCATGTCAAATACCTGTTGTTGTCAGGTTTTAATGACACTTGAAAAAATATTCTCGTCAGAGTCTCGAAAACTACTCAGAAGTCAAATTTAATGAAAATCCGTCCCACGGGAGCCGAGTTGTTCCACGTTGACGGACGGACAGACAGACACGACGAAGTTAACAATAGCTTTTCGCAATTTTGCGGATGCGCCCAAAAAGTGGCGAGTGAGGGGTCAAGGATGTGGCGCGTGTTGGCCAATTTAGTAAACTGTTTCTTACTGTCAAATGGGCTTAGCCCGGGTTTTCAGGCGGGCCGCATTTGACTCGTGGACCGCAAATTGGATGACCTCTGATATAAGGCGGTCCATACCAGTTTGACTGTTGTACTGAAATATCGTGGATCCAAACCTGAAAGTGAGGATTCTGTTCTAGATTATGACTCGACCTCTCCGGGTACTCTTATCCCGTCGTTGGAGGAAACGTAATATTTATCTTCAAGGGTCGAAATGTCTTCTTGGACACGTCAGTCCTTCAAGAAGAGGCGACTACAATCATTTTCCAATTCGCGACTAGATACATGCAAGTCAGCATCACACCCTGGTTGCTTTACTCTCTCGGAAAACTCTCCCGGAACGCATTGGATTGGGAGTTGAGCGGAGGTCAGAACCGGTCTGGACTAGTTGGTGAAAGTAATAGTTTATGTCCCTGCGAGAATCTAAACTGTATTATCCAGCTCGTAGCCTGTCACTACACCGACTGGGCTGTACTTACTCCTAACCCATAAATCTAAAAACAAAAGGGCATTCAGTGTACGTATAAGGTAACATTCAGACGCGCTAGTTCAACCATTTTTACGGTGGAAAAGTAGAAGTATTTCACAACAAGTGTATATTTGTAGCCTTAGGTATCCAGGATGCAATGCACATGCACCATGCGGCTGTATGTGACCTGCCCTGCTCTACAGAATTTTGCCACATTATCTCATAAACGGCATGATTTTCGAAGAAAAAAAAAACTTATTGGACATAAAATACGAATTTCGAATTTCTCTACAACTTTCTTCTGGAATGTTTTTAGGCGCGTTCTCAAAAATTGCGAAAAGCAACTGTTAGCTTCATCATGTTTGTTCATCCATCCGACTGTCCTCATGGAAGAACTCGGCTCCCATTGGACGGATTTTCATCAAATTTGATATTTGAGTATTTTTCGAAAATCTTTCGAGAAAATTCAAGTTTCAATAAAATAAAGGGTATTTTACAAGAAGATCAGAATGTATATATATTTTTTATCATGTCAAACGCTTGCGCCATATTATATTGTCCTATGTGGCCTGTCCGACTTCACCGTATTTTTTTTACATTATCTTATAAAAAACACAATTTTCGGGAAAAGGTAATGCACATAAAATTTTGCGTTGATTTTCCCTACAACTTTTGTCTGTAACGTCTCCAATACTAAAAAGAATTCAGCAAATTATTAACATATACAAGGGTCTCCATGCAAAGTGCCTATTATAATTGTCACATTCTAACGACACTTGAATTTTCTCAACATATTTTCGAAAAATACTCGGACATCTAATTTTGTGAAAATCCGTCCAGTGGGAACCCAGTTGTTACATGCGGACAGACGGACAGGCATGACGAAGCTAGTAGTCGCTTTTCGCAATTGTACTAGCGCGTCTAATAACCGAGCTCAGCTGCTAATAGAAGACGTAAGATGGAAGAAGAGGGTATCACATTTCTACAAACACGAATAAATGAACTTTTTTTACAAAGTCACAACACTACCGTGTTCCTGGTTTTTCAAACCGTGGTGGGCTTTCGAAAGGTATAATGACTGAGACACTTTTACCGAACCGTCAAAATTATAAACCGCGTGGATTAGAATTATCTTTGAAATGCAACAAGACTTCGTCTGTAAAATTAATAAACCAAAAGAATCAGCAGTTATTGAAAAGTTTAAACTGACCAATTCAAATGAAACCATCTCAAAACCTCTCTAGGGTGTAAATTATTCCTTTTTGGGTAATTCCCCGGCATCTGAGTTCTAATTGCCGACGTTTCGGAACTCACTATCGGTTCCATCTTCATAGGCAGGTGAATGAAGTATCTCTAGGGTGATTTAACCTGTCCGGAAAGGTATAATATTCCAAAAACCTAAACCTTAATATAAACCCAGTGACAAATATAAAGGACGGAAATTTTTTTCAGTATCAGTCTTGAACTAATTCCTATCCGTAGGATTACTACTGAGGAAAACATTTTTATTACAATAGACAATTTGATAACAGAATTACGAACTTCCGCTTAAAAAACACCATTCATCTCCGAAGCAAGAAATAAGTCAAAATTTGAGTAAAGAGAGACCAACTTGATGTCACTTGCTTTATTATTTCTTTATTTAATGCTCAGTATGTTTCGGATGTATTAACATCCGAAACATGTTGAGCATTAAATATAGAAATAATAAAGCAAGTGACATCAAGTTGGTCTCTCTTTACTCAACTATCAAGATGATGCACGGTCCAATAAACATAAGTCAACATTTGTTGCACAGTGTAATCTACACGTTGCTGAGTTTCTTCCCTTCTTCATATTGACTGCGAATATGAGGATTCGCCATATTATACTGAAATTCGATGGTCGTTCTGCCATAAGAAGCTGAAAACAATTTATTTGATATATGAAATTACTATGGTGTTGGAAATAAAAAAGCACGATATTAGCTAATATAAAAAAGACATGAAGTGGCGATGAAATGTTTCAGTTTTAGTTGACACTACAAAGAAATTCGTCAGGTGAAATGGGAACTGAATGGAGGAGAGAATTTAATAAAGCTATTTCACGACAAAATAAAGCGATTTGGATAAAACTTTGGCTCTGGATTAAACACGAAGCAAGTAAAATAATTAAAACTTAGCACATTTTGCAAAACAGTATAATTTAATTTGCGCTGAGTTGAGTGTACGTTTCAATTGGTACTCAAAATATATTGGACTGATGAGATTTGAAATTTACCATGTTCATTGCACCACACAATTCTGACGTTGATACAGCGGATAAAGGTACACAAATGCGACTGAGAGAACTGCAATGGTATGCAGTTCTAAATAAAAATTTAGTGATCCTTCAGTGCCACGTTTCATACCTACATACGAGAACACAGATTTCCAAAAAAACATTCACTTTGCTTGCCAATTATGTGTGACTTTTGTGGTATATAATTTTGTGAACATTTATTGTCACTCATTAAGCGAAATGAGCTTCGAGAGATCACGCTTGACTGATACTCATTTGCCATCAATAAGGAAAGTGGCACCAACGCCAATTTTAAAACAAGATATTCATAAGCCATGCGCCAATAAAACACGTCGAGTTTCTTGGAAATACGATGAGAGAATCGGAGGTATTAAAATAGTATCAGACTGTACAATGGAATTGTGATTTTTTAAATTTAACTTGCGTCTAAAAATATTTTATGATGTCCTTGTATCTTTATAGTAATAATAGTAATATATGTTTCTGTTTATTATTAAAATATTGCGGTTCAACCTAAAGTATCAGGACACTGCAATAATAACGAATTCGACATGTCTGGTCTAATGTGTCTTCAGACTTCGTAACTTATCAACTAAAGTTCTCGAAACTCACCAGCAGCGAAAGTACGACACCATGGGTTGGAAGTACCCTCTCGAAAATCAAAAGATTTCAAAGTAGAATGTTTGTGCGTTTGTGTAAGAAAAATTTACTTATAACAGCGAAATTTTTCGGAAGTGTAGTGCTCAATACTTCGTTTAATACGCAAAATGAGCTCTGCACATTTCCCTTCAAGCCCAGTCATTTTAAATGCGGTACAGCCTGACACTTCATGTTGCAGGCTCTAAAATATATTTTGTCACTTTGCTGATGAATTACCTTGCTCGTGGCGTCCACCTAGCATTAAAAATTCATAAATCTTGGTTACTTACGCCCCAACATCATTTCTTGATGCAGAATATCCAGAACTAATCGGTGGCCCGTCTTTGGTTTCTTGCGACATTAATGCGGCCCACGTCAGATCGATTATCAACATATTAATTACGAGAAGCATAGGATTTTTCATCATTATTTGACAATTTATGTTCCAGATATTTTAAAAATATATTGTTTACGCACAGCACACTACCAACACATCCATTGCGAACTTGCTACCAGCACGTCGCTGGAACAGACACTAGAATGCAGGTCAGGCCGTGTTAGCAGACGATATCATTCTCGAGCATCGTGATGCGAACAGTAGTACCAACACGTACACGCAAATCGCGAGCGGTGATTAATATGTTTATTCCATTCATAACTTGCAGAAACGGACGTAAATACAGGTCACGAACCTTGTAATCACGATTTTTCCTGTTTTTTCGAACGGGTTATACGTAGGTAAACGAAACCGACTCTCCCTTTTCAGTATTCATTCATGCATCATGAGAGTTCCGTTCATCATAAATTCGCATGTGTTTCGTTTGCCGAATGACAGGATTTAGTGACTGGAATTCCGGTGTCTTTTGTCTCCTAACCCATGAAAACCACTGTGTGTTTGGGCTTCCCAGCCAGTCAGCACTTTCAGACGAAAAGTGTCGCTGCACAGAAAAAAGCGTCTCCATCTTCACAGGAAAATGTTACATTGTCAGTGCAATATGGAACATATAACTGTTAGGCGCAATCTCGAATTATTTACGTTTGTCGCTATCTTCTTTAAACTCCCAAACGATATTGGTGTCCGATCTTGTCAAGGTTTTATGAGGAACGCATACAGAACTCTAACACACAGGGTGAGCGGAATCGGGAATGTATTTAAAGAAGATAATCAATGTACCTATAGCCTAACACTGGGGCGCGTTCGCGTGACCGTTGTTGCTGCAGAAAAGCAATAAGTATTATATATTTTTAGCGTGTGTTCGTGGTCTTAGTCACCCAGGATCGAAAGCGAATGCGCCGTATTATATTGCCATCTGTGGCTTGTCTGGCTGTACCACATTTTTTCACATTATCTCGGGTTTTCAGGGGGGAAAATACTGTTGAACACAAAATCCGCTTTGATTTTCTCTACAACTTTTGTCCGGAATATTTCTCTTTGTAAGAAGAATTCACAGAAATACTGTCATAAATGTGCATAAATCTTCATGTGAAGTACGCGCTATTCTTGTCAAATCTGAACGAAACTTGAATTTTCTCGACAGATTTTCGAAAAATTCTAAAATATAAAATTTCTTAAGAAATCTTCCAATGTGAAACCTAGTAATTAACCAACTTGATGCAGAAAATCTTGTTTTATAATAAGTTTATTAAATGCCTCTACATGTTTCGAGCACTATGTGCTCGTCGTCAGGAGGTCAAAATTATATTATACAGCATCTCGCATCATCACACCTGTAGGTGACCGTCCCTTGCACAGGTTGAGAGAAGACTCGAGTCTTCTATCAACCTGTGCACCGGACGGTCACCCTCAGGTGCGATGATACCAGATGCTGTGTAATATAATTTTGATCTCCTGATGACGAGCACATAGTGCTCGAAACATGTAGAGGCATTTAATAAGCTTATTATAAAACAAGAATGTGTGCATCAAGTTGCTTAATTACTAGGATTATACAGAGATGCACGGTCAGCAAAACATCAAAACTTCCAATGGGATTCGAGTTGTTCCATAAGGACGGACGGACAGATGCATATGACGAAGCTAATAGACACAATCCGCAATTTTGCGAAGAAGCATAAAAACCCTTAAGACTGAACTTACAAATATTCATGAGGAAGAACAGGCAACTTGTAGATGTTATGTTTATCTCGACATGTGTTCATTCATTCAAATATCATTTGCGATAATACATGTCGAAATTAATGTGAGAACTATGTTGTCATATCCATTAAATTGTTACTACTATTCCATACAGCACTCGCACACACACACACACTTAGAGGTGCCCATCATAACGTGGGTCAAATTTCGGGAGGTAATAAATACATTAGAGTAAACAAATATGTGTTAACATGGGTCGGATTTTCAGCCTTCAAATAGCTATGACTGAAAAAGAAGAAAATCAAGGTATATAGTGAATTAGGGGAACAGTTTATTTACCACACGGCTATTTTATTTTATTAGTTACTTGTGCTAGTTGCTCAGCCTCTAAGGAGCTGTGGATTCGCGTTCCTATCGGGTGATTTTTACCTAAAAAGAGTTTCCTCATGTCCCCAGTTCTGCTTGCAGCACCCGAGTTCCGGGCAAGATTCAACACAAGGTCTGTGCTCTTCTGGGATATTACGCAGCCTGTAGCGGCAATTCAATAAAGTATTACCGGGGAGACAGTCGCGTTAAGATGTGAAGTTTTCCCGACGTTTCAGGAAATAACTCCGTCTCCATCTTGAGGGTGATAAGGACGTAGCTCCCGAACCGTAGGGAAACCTTCACATCTTGACGCGGCTGTCTGCCAGAGAACACTTTATTGAGTTGTAACGCCGCGAAAGCTTCAAAGACTTATATATTAACAATTCCCAACCGACGTTTCGGGACAATATATCGGTTCCATCTTCAAGAATTAACATGGGATCGATAGGTTGTGCCGAAACGTCGGTAAGGAAATTCCACCATACGCTGCGTAATATCCCAGAATAACACAGATCTGACTTACTGGGCGGCGGAAGCCTGAAATCACGCAAGATTAAATACGTGGATACGGCATGATACAGCACCATTTCATTGCGTTGCGCAAATAACTGATTGCTTCAATCATTACCAAGGATATTGTGTGATTAATCATGCAGGAATCAAAAAACACTTCTCATTTACTCTTTTTTCCTAGCACGTATGAAGGATCTCATTTACACAGAGTAGACAATAGATAGACGCTTGAGGCAAATTATGGAGAGGTTTTATTACAAAGCGTCAATTGTATACGTAGCCTGTCTTCCAGTGTTCTGCATTTATTCGTATCATAACCGGTTTTATATTTCAAAGGCGATCAAATAACACGGCTGGTTAGTTGCTGAGCAATCTTTTGTAGCGTACATTATAATTACTGTGCAACTTCAGGCGCTAAACAGTGGGGCAGAACTGTGAAGGTAATGACATAAAATGTCATGTCAGTACAGTTTATTGTAAGGAGCGCCCTGACAAAGTTCCTCCGAAGCCAGCAATTAACTTTTGAAATCACGAATTTAGGAAGGAGCTAAAAGCATAACTAAAAATCTGCATTGTAACTACACGGATTTATTTTCGCAGGCGTTCCTAACTACCTGCCTACCTCCATGCAGCAAAGTCATTCTTGAGAAGCTGACAGTTTCTCATAAAGACAAAAAATTCCCTGCATTTTAGAGCCCAATGACTTACCGCTACTTCGGTAGCGGCCCTTTTTGGGTTTTAGCTTTCATTGTTAGTACCACAGCCTGCTACCTGTCTTATTCCTGAGCTAGATCAATTTAGTTCATTACCTCTCATCCTGTTTACGATCCCGTTTAGTATTATCCTCCCATCTCTTCTACAAATCTACTGGTGTCACTGTGGTTATTTTATGCAATTTTTGGAAAAATACTACTTAACTGCAGATTCTGTTCCTGTGTTCGAATCCTAGTAGGTCCAAGGGATGTTTCTCTTCTGTAACACGTTCAGACATGCTATGGGGCCCGTCCAGACACGTTCTGGGTCCCATCCAGCCCCCTATTCAATGGGTACCGGGGCTGTTGCCCGGGTGTAAAGCGGCCGGGGCGTGATGCTGACCATTCACCTCCATCTAGCGCCAAGGTTAAGAATGAATGGCGTTTTACCTCTACTCCCCTATATACGTGCATGGCGTGGACAGGAACAGTGTCACGTTTTTCTACAGATTCTTCGATCAAATGTTAAATGTGTCCGAGTTCATAGAGGTGTTGCTATTGTAGCTTCCGCCTCTCACGTTTTCTCATACACTGTGTTGTTAATACTTGCACCCCCTTGCGATTCTGGCATTTAATAATTTACTAAATAAAAGAATAAAAAATATATAAAAACAAAAGTAAATTTCATACACTTCACACATGTCTAGTCGGAGGATTGAGGATTTTTAATTAACTGACGACTGGGCTACTAGCTTATGCAGCATTGATCGTTAAGACTCTAGCCACTTTAAATTTAGGTTATGTCCATCGCCTTGCAAATATTCCTGCCGGAGATCTTGGTTCCGAATACAGGAAATCAAAAAGTATGGCGTAAGGTTTATACCAAGTTTCATGAACATTTTTTCGAAACTTTGAAGTTGCATTTTAAAAGCTAAAAAAGTGCGTAGGTCAATAAAACCCCAGATATCAATCTTTCAGTACCACGAATCCATTCTTATTTTAGTAGTTTGTCCGTAACCTTACGGAAAACGACCAACGAGGGAACTAACTGTTGTACAGACGGCTCTGTTTAATTGTGGACAACTCAGACGCATGTGACAAACTTACTAACAGCAACTAGGGCAGCGACAAGGCCGACGGTCCGGGCAGAGGTGAAGGGTTTAGATTCCCTACATCTTTTACCGTACACCATTTCAAACCATTCAAAACAAACCATAACACACCAGAAGCAAGTTGTTTTGTTGCAAGCTGGTGCAGTCACCTGCAAAGGTAAAAGAGGTCATACATGTGAATTTAAATGGCGTAAGGTTTGAAACAATACTTTGCGACAGGTCCAATTTTTATCAGTTTGTATCCTTACTTGTGAGATTAAGATGATATGTGAACACAATAATACGAGTATTTACCTTCAGATTTGGCGTGTCTAAAGGCAGGAAGATCCCATCCAAGGATTGGGGTCATTGCTGTAGCGAAAACCCCCCCGCTACCTATATAACTGCTGCTAGGGCATGAAAAATACGTGTTCCTTACTCTCCTGCTTACGTTAATTAGTCACACACTAAGTAACAATTGGGGTACGCGGTGGTGCAGTTGGTTGAGGTACTACGCTACAAGTCGGAAAGTCGCGGGTTCGATTCTCGATGGTGTCATTGAAATTCTTCATTGAAATAATCCTTCCGGCTGCACTATGGCTTTGGGGTTGGCTCAGCCTCTAACAGAAATGAGTACTAGGAATATTTACTGGGGTAAAGGAGGCTGGTGCGTAGGGTTGACCTTACCACTCCATGTGCCGATTTTCTTGAAATATGGGAGCCTCAACCTCCTGGAACCCTCTGAGCCTGTCCAGGCCTGTAATGGGATTGCTTTATCTTTGCTAAGTAACATGTGGACTCCCCTGGCATGACTCTAGAAATTATGGGATTTGAAATGAAGCAGCTGGTCTAGGATGCTGTTGAAACTGTCACCGGAAGACAAGTGACAAGATGGGATATTCAGGAATTTTAAGCATCATAAGTAAATAAAATAAAATAAAGTAAAATAAAAATTCTTTGCAACATTCCTGTGTTCTTCGGTGCACACATCGCGCACTGGCCGGAGACCGTGGTGGCCCTGAGCGTTTTTCTCGACTCGATGACACGAATAACCAGGGGTATCTAACGCGTCATACGACAGAAGTTAAAAAAAGGGGGGGGGAGGGGAAGAAATTTAAATATAAGTCATAACATTGGCCACCAACAACATATGTTGAAGAACGTGGCGAATTCTGATCTGCAGGTCAGCATGGCTTCCTTCAACACCACGACCACCCCCCCCC
>Ga0123355_10020411_pt1 | contig 10579 bp, 6 predicted proteins | sample TergutEmb28metaG_3_FD_89872 | JGI IMG/M metagenome (GOLD analysis project Ga0123355, IMG submission 89872) | Embiratermes neotenicus P1 segment gut microbial communities from Petit-Saut dam, French Guiana - Emb289 P1 | ecosystem: Host-associated > Arthropoda: Insects > Digestive system > Gut ... | reverse complement strand
GAAATAACTCAACAAATAAGTCGCAAGCTCCTGAGGATGGATGTATTACCATCCGAAACATATTGAGCATTAAATAATGAAATAATAAAGCAAATGACATCAAGTTGGTCTCTCTTTATTCAACTATCAAGATGAGGCATGGTCCAATAAACATAAGATCCATAAATACCAGTTATATTAATACTAAAATCCTCGCAACAACATGGCAAAAACTTTTGAATCCTAACAAAATGTTAAAGCTACTTAATCTCAGAAGTGGCTTAATCCTTCCTGTTATGCTCGAAAATTTAACAGAATTTTTTATAAGAATCTCGTTTCTTTCCATGTGTGTGTAAATCTTCATTACTGCAATTGTTCCTTTCAATTACTTAAAAACTCTTCTAATTACAGTTGTAATACAACATTTTTCTTCTATACGTATGACCTCAATATTTTATTTTCTGCACAGCTCATTCGCAGCACAGTGACAACTCATGCAGTCAATATTCATCTACTGGCAGATTGTCTGCCACTGCAGCAATAGATGACTCACTGGAGCAAAGTCCCGAAAACAGTCTGCAACTAAATACACATCTCTGGAATATTCACATGGACTGCCACTACTGGGATAAGAGATCGCATTTGTCACAGGAAGTTACTCTGCCTTCTGCATTTCACTGAATGTGCACAGTGCATCTCACAAGGGATTTGTTGCCAGGACAATAGGCAATGTACATCTGAGTAATACTCATATTTCCTTGTCAATAATACTCACAGGGCATTTAAGCTAATTAGTTATGGTTCAACATAAATAGTTCATGTAATCTCTTCTGAATGAAGCCCCTGTGACAGTCAAGAGAGCAACACATGTGGTGGTTCCTTGCAATGCGGCACTGCCTCCAGGGTGGAGTCCCATCTACGTCACAGTCATAGCTATGAAACTTCGATGCTGTCTGTAGCTCACTTTACACATACATTATATTCTTTGCCATCACTAACAAACAGAGTACATTTTTGTGTCTAATTGTGATGGATAAGACTTGCTAATACTTTTGCTGTATGTTGAAAGATGATTACCTACCCACATAACACAAACATGTAGAAATATTGAACTGCTCACTAACACAGATAACACGATTAGTCATGCACTGACACACATCTCATCTCCTATTAATCTGTTGCTCAATACTGCAGCAAGTGTGACAACAGAGATGTATCTTTCCTGAACAAAGACATGGGGCCAGACCACAGCACAACAATATCACAGTGGTGTTACCTACCTCACACAAACAGTCAACTTGTGTCCCATACGCTCTCTTCACTGTGAAATATCACAATTTAAATACAACTGAGAGGTCAGCTTTATCTACATTCAACAATGGTTGATGCCATATGAGATTATTCTAATTTGTTATACACTTTTCCCAGAAAAATCCCCATTTGCCATTCTTGAGAATACATTACTTGCATAACAAAAATTGTTCAACAATTTTAATTACATAATTCAGGTATAGCTGAAGGTCAAGGCTTTAATGCATACAGAAATATAAATATCTGTGATGATGTATGAAGGATTATTAAGTGACATGTTGATGAGCTGTGTGGTATTATACATGTACTGAGTGATAATGTTAAGGTGTATATTCTTCAACTGAGACGTACAAAACCCCTTGAATATTATGAATTGTGGAAGAAAGGAAAATTCAGCAGTTCATCACATTAGAATGAGCGTGAACTGTCGTGTATAATGTAACTGGTGTTTGCGGCAGCTGGACACTTCACAGTGATTAAAGAACTGCAACATTATTTACATATGCAACAAAATGCCTAAAGTTTCTCATTATATTATGGTGTCAGTAAATCCTTAACTGAGAGTAGAAGATGAAATATCAGAGAGTTTTTATATGTGGATAAGATGGGAGAAATTTTGGTCAATAATACACCATATTTTATAAACACAACAAAGTTAAACTCTTGGATCTACTGTGCCAGAGTGACAGTTTCAAACTGTTCTGTGATTTTGAATGTGATCACTCATGGAATGTGCAATTGCTACACTGAGATTTGTCTAAGCAGCTAAACTCATATTTTGTAACTGTGGTCTGCTTCAGCTTGTATTCTCATTGTTTTATTCACTTGTTAAAAGATACCATTATCATACTTATGGTTAGGTTCATCCGGCACTGTTTCAGTTCAACAAAAACACTGTGTGACATATGCATAGGATTACTCCAATCCTCTTGGGTGCCCTGCTCTGTCAACCTGCAGCAGAAGCCCTGTGTTTCAGATAGCCTGTCATTCTTCATCATTAGATAATGGTGTGGTGAAATGATGACCAACTACCATAGGTCATTATGTACATGCCTGACATCCATTTAGCACTATCACTAGCCAGTAAGAGGTGGAGGATGTGGTCACAAGGAGACCCAACTGTCCTATGACAGAAACAGAAAACTACATGGCACAAATAAACAAACCAAGCGGAGTGGCTGTTATACCGTACATACAGTTTTCATCCAGGAAATCAGTAGATGGTTGGCAAAACAATTTATGACCACATAACAGCCAGCCAAGGAGAATATTAATATGGTGCTATCAGACTGAAAAATTATTTGGAATACAATGTGCCACAAATGCCTGCATTAGCCTTCCACCCTAAAAGTGGTAAGGGCTGTATGGGACCAATGAGAAGCACCATGTAGACTACAAGCAAATAGCATGAATGCCACATACATGGCTGGCAATCAGACAAATCCATGGTGGAAAAGCAGAGTTTTAGAGACTGACCATAAAATACATGTTGGTGAATCTGCTGCATTAGCCAGGACTTCAGAATACACAAACCATTTGGAGAAAGGAGCTATTGGGACCCAGTTATACCCCCAAAATTTTCAACACATATGAGGGCTTCTTACCAAGTTTGACCAGGCACTGTCGTACCAGATTCCTTTGGAAGACAACAATGCAAATTTCAGAAAAATGGTATTTTGATAAGACCAGGCTGGATGGGTTTACAAATTGGTTACATAACCTAATTATGGATGAAAGCCACCTTGACGATAATGATACTGTCCTTCTTATAATGAAAGCCAATGAGATGCACTATTTTTCAAATTTATTTGATAAAGTACTCTATATGTTCGGACATGTCCACTGTCCAACATCAGGAGTACCTCAACGCTGTATACACGCAAAAGGTATTTTGTCATTCTAGTTCTGCTGACTGTCTGCTAGCATGGTACTGACCATGCTAGCAGACGCCAACATAACTAGCATGACAAATGCCTTCTGCATGTATACAGTGTTGAGATGCTCCGGATGATGGACAGTAGAAATGTCGAAAACCTGTAGAGTACTTTATCAAATAAATTTGAGAAATAGTGCATCTCACTGGCTTCCATTATAAGGATATATCACGATGCACAGTCCTCTCAATGCCAGATGATACTGTCATTTTGTTGATGCAGAACAAGAGGTTTTCTGCAACAATGGATTTCTACTGGAAGTTGAGGTGATTTTTCACCCAAGAGGATTTTATTAGTTTCAGTCACCATGAAATCTTCAAATCTTAAATATTCATACAAAATTTCAGAATGTGGAACAAAATATCAAAGATGTGCTGCAAGCCTTAATGCTTCTTTTCTTTGGTGCTTTGTAAGAGAAATATAGAATCAACTAGTGAAAGATGACTTTATATTCTGATATAAATGACAATTCATATGTAATATTTATCTCTCAAAGGTGGGTGGGCTTATGTAAAGGAATCTCAAAAAGGTAGAAAAATAGTGAAGAGATAACTGCAACTTGTAACGTCACAGTGTTAACCTTTGGTATGTGAATGCACCACCTTTACACTAACAAGAGAGCTGCAGTTAAATTGCAATAAACTGAAGTGTCCAACGAAAGGTGGGGTAAATACTTATAAATGACTGTCCATGTCAATACAAGTGAGACATACATACTTTAGTGACTGTTCTGAAATACACGGCTCTCGTTGTCAAAGAGAGTCATGTGACAAATAATGCTTGCAAGTCATACTCGGTCAACCCCCATTATTATTTCTCTTAGGAGCAGCTGGTTTTTGAACACTGAATTGAGGGAAATCTTCAAGTTGGGGGGAAATTTTAACCTAAAACTACTCACTTGGGATAAATGAAATTGAACATTAAGTGGGGGAATGTTTGTAAGTTGAGGAACATGGTGTTCCATTGTGCATACACATACTGACATGTCACCACAGTTTTATGCAGTAGTTGTTAACAAAGCAGTTACCGTTTTTATAAATCATATGTATGTATGTATGTAAAAGACAGGTTACACCTTCTAAGCTGAAGTAGATTTCTTCTGCATATGTAGGAACCTTTCAACATGTGACAGCAGTTTAAGTCTTATGTAGACCGAACTGCTTTTGAATTCATGTGTGATGTTTAATATTAAGGTATAAATAGTTTTGACAATTTCAGAAATCTCCAGTCATCCTATATGAGTGCCTTTACGTTTGCAAGATTTTATTAATTTATATAAAAACCAAAATAACAACAGTTTTAAGTTACTGCCTCTAAGATTCTGTTCCATGAGAGTGCATGTAACAAGACTGAGGTATAGTGGACTTACTATTTTTATAGCAATAAAACTGACATGTCTAAAACTGTCTTCCTTTAGTCCTCTTTAATGTAATGATGATTATACCCTGAGGATATTTTAATTAAAACATTTTAAGTGCTTGTTTTTAAGCTTTTGCCATGTTCTAAATGTAATTTGTTCCTTTCTGGGTAATTCCCCGGCGTCTCAGTTCTAATTGCCGACGTTTCGGAACTCACTATCGGTTCCATCTTCATAGGCAGGTGAGTAAAGTATGTCAGTGGCAGGACTGTGCCAATGACATACTTCACTCACCTGCCTATGAAGATGGAACCGATAGTGAGTTCCGAAACGTCGGCAATTAGAACTCAGACGCCGGGGAATTACCCAAAAAGGAACAAATTACACATCTTAAGTGTTCAAAAATCTCCTAAAAGGGAGAAGAGCACAACCAGATTATATCTAAAATGTTTAATTTATTCTATGCTTAGAAATGAAAAATAAAACAATTTTTCTGGATATTTCACACTTTCATAAACATCTATATATATAAACCAAAATTCTGTTTTGTAAGTAACGCATAGCCAACCACTGTGGCTGAAGGACCCACAGTGTCATATGGCCTCAGATCTAAAGTAGAAAAAGTTATATTACGTACTTTAGAAACATGTACATACTAAATACATGGTTACAACACTAAACATGGACATAATTGGTAAGATATAAACATCCCTTATATTACAGCCTCTTTAACAGGTAAAGATGCAAATGTTGATTTGTAATCTGACAGAATTCTTAGAGATTTTACAGGTTGCCAATTTTTATACATAGAATTGTATGAAGCACATTACTGCAAGTACAGACATCCAATATACTTCTTGATACTATGAACCAAACTATCTGTGCAGACTTTGCAGCACACTCTCGATCCAAAATTTCTGACTGGTGAGTATGCAAGTAGCAATAGCGCAAGAAAAATCTTATTATAAAATATTACTGACTTTTATAATACACAAGGTGTTACATTCACCTCACACACCTGATAGCAGTGTTGCATCTGCAGGTGTTACTAACAATTTATGCGTTTCCCCTGGACAGATACTGAGGGATGTTGCCGAGCGGAGCAATGGGTGACGTTGCTTGGGGTAATAGGTAGTGCACGCGTTGTCACAAAACAAAAGAATTTATTAAAAATGACTCCTCTGATGTACCGACTGATCTAGTCGGTCGAACGTCCAGATTGAGAGTCAAAGCCCATGGCTATCTCCATATACTAATGGTTCAATAATCACTTGAATGTACAAGGGAGTAGTCCAGTTGTGGAGACGAGTGCAGGAGTACAGCAGTTTCTATGAGGCCCTTCGCTGCCGCAAAGTGGTCGGCCTGGCTGGTGTCGAAAGAGTCCCCCCCACCTTCTTCCTGGCTCCTTGCCCAGTTACACTACAATCCGCTACATATCTTACTGCATCTTGCCCAGTTACACTACAATCTGCTACATATCTTACCACACCTTGCCCAGTTACACTACAATCCGCTACATTTCTTACCGCATCTTGCCCAGTTACACTACAATCCGCTACATATCTTACCGCATCTTGCCCAGTTACACTACAATCCGCTACATATCTTACTGCATCTTGCCCAGTTACACTACAATCTGCTACATATCTTACCACACCTTGCCCAGTTACACTACAATCTGCTACATATCTTACCGCACCTTGCCCAGTTACACTACAATCCGCTACATATCTTACCGCACCCCTGCCATCGTCTCCCTACAGAGAGCACACAAAAAATACTCGGGTTACAGAAACCTTCTGTTTCCAATCTTGTATGAAGAAACAAACAAATGTGCAGGAATGCATGCACATGGTCAAGTGGGGAGTGCAACTGGTGGCCAGTGAGCTGCCACGAGCCCCTGGATACAACAAAGGGTGTTCAACAAGGAGATGAAATGGCATGCTCTCTTTTTAATACAACATTGGAATATGCAATTAGAAAATCAGATATACAGAAAAGAGGCACCATATTCTACAAATTGGTCCACCTTATAGTCTATGCTGATGACATAGTTATCATTGGCAGGTCTTTAGCATCAATGAAAGAAGGTTTTCAGTTATTTGAAGAGGCAAGTAAGGAAACGGGATTAGTCATCAACAAAGACAAAACAAAATATATGGTAACAGCTAACACCCAGATTTGCAGCAAACCCCGCGCCATTTGCATAGGAAGATACGACGTTGAAAGAGTTGATAGCTTTATGTATCTTAGTTCATTGATGACAATAATGTCTCAGGAGAAATTACAAACCACCATACAGCCGCTAATAGATCACATTTTGGGCAAAAAAAGTCAGTTTAAGTCGCAGGAAGACAAAAATTCTTATATATAAAACACTTGTGAGGCCATTATTTACATACGCCACAGAAACCTGGACCACAACAAAAAATAATGAAAGAAGACTGAGTATCTTCAAAAGGAACAGAATATATGGTCCAATACACAAAGGAGGGCAATGCCAGAAGAGATACAGCAGAGAATTAGGGGAGCTTTACAATGAAAAAGTATAGTTAATGTAATAAAATCTAGTAGACTTAGGTGGGCAGGCCATGTAGTGCAAATGGATGACAAAGAATTACCTAAAAGGATACTGTCGACAAACCCTGGAGGTCAACAAAGATGTGGCCAACCGAAATCAAGATGGACTGATGGGGTAGAGGAAGATGCAAGGAAACTTAGTTGTAGAAATAGGTGGGCGGACGCCCAGGATAGAGGTGGCTGGCGACATTTGTTTGAGGAGGTCAAGGTCCACCCAGGGCTGTAGAGGCAATGATGATGATGAAAATAAAAGATAACTAGATAGCAGGTAATCAATACAAAGTCAGTTTTAGAGGGTTCTGATGACAGTGCAGGACTGTTTGGTTTTGGGGCTTTGTCCAGAATCTACTGTTGCAAACAGAATGCAGTGTTTGAAAAAACATATGTTTCCATTATCAGGTGAAGAAGTGAAACATGAACTTGACCCATCCACCTGAGAAGACACTTTCCCAAGCTTTCATCTGAGGACAGAAACAAACACAACCTCTCACTGTATTCGCTCTGGAACACTACGGAGTTGAAGAACTCCAAATACCAAGTAATCTCAAGACTGAATATTAACAGGAGGACATACACAAAGTGTTTGGAAAGGATACTATAAGAAATGCCTATGTTGCATACAACCACACAATGAATTAGCTTTATTTTGGAGGTGGTGGTGGTGGTGGGGGCTTCACTTTCAATGTTTCAAACATTTACACCTAAGAAACACTCCGTGATATAATGTTGGTCGTACAGTTCCATATTCACGTTGTGTGTTCTGACACAACCAAATGATGTGGGGGGCACCAGACCTGTTGGCTTAAGATGAATGTTGCCATTCTAATGTAACCTGCTGAAAAACATAATATTTTTCTTTGTAATGATTTCCAAACAAGATTATTGTCTCATCCGCATATTACTAGAATGTTGCAGCTGTATATATACCCCAAGTTCTGTACTTCAATTATTCTGTCAACCAGATCACAAAGCATTCACATAAACTGTCTAAATTTGTAGAATTTGACCACAATTTCAAAACATTTGCATAAATTTGTAACATGAATTTAAAAATCCATGTGCAATGTCACAGAACTGTAAAACAGAGAAGATGAGTAGACAATCTATGCTTAAAAACTGTATGAAGTTAGTGTGCATTTCACAATGGTCCCTGCAGGTTTATAGCAAAGCATGCCCTGGCACATTTGACGTTTCATGTAGTGAATGAATGTTTTCATTTGCTGCTGTCAATCTCAGTTATCTGAACCCTATCACATCTTCAAATTAGTTTTAGCTATGTTCATACCCTGGCATGATATGCAGTGCCTGTGGACAGCTCCTACCAACCCTTACACATGGGGTACATTGGACACTTTAATCACAGTAAGATGATCTGTCTAAAGGAAGATAAAATCTGTAAGAAATGAACTACATCCAGGGTAGGAGTTGCATGATAGGGCCAGTAACCCAACTGCATAAAAACTAAATATTCTTAAATGGAAGCACAGTCCCACAAATTAAAAAAGAGGGTAATCTCACATTTCATGGTTGACAGTAACGGGCATGGCTCGTGACAGGGTAAACAAACATCAATAGATATTCAGCATTAATAAAAGAGTAGGTCTGAAATTTGCACCTATTCCGTCTTTGTTATTCTGTGTTTCTATGAATACACGAACAAAATCTACAACATTTCAATGAAATTGTACTAGAATACATAAAAGAGAAAAATGTAGTTAATAAAACACAAGGATTGTTGAAAATCATTCCTTCTGGTTATTCTCTAAGTCCTCATACTCTAATTCAGACTTAAGCTGCTCAAAACACCCTAACATATAATGTAATTTCCAAACATTCCTGTAAAAATGAATTCAAAGCAAACCATGAATTCAGCTGCAAATATACAGTAAAAGCTGCAGAATGTTACTCCAAAAGAATGTTCTAGAAAAACATGTCACAAAAAATTATTTTCATTAAGATTTTCCACACGAGTTCATCTCTGAGTGATAAAAATATATTTATTTATTTCACAGCTAATTTCTTTTTGATTTTGGATGCATGGCTATACAAGAAACCACTGTACATTGGCCATGTTTGCTCACAGTGTCCTGTACAATTTACAGCAGTTTCCAATCACATTCAGGCAGTCCAATGTTCCCCACCCCAAATGTAAACCTAACATGAATGACAGCAGAGACAACTCCACGATGTTCGGTGCACTCTGCTCGTCACCTCTGGCTACCAATAGAAACCAAGCAAGTTCCACAGCCCAATGTGGTCAGTGTCTTAGTGTCTGTATGGTAACTTGATCAGACACTTTCTTCTGTCTATGATATACTTCAAGTGTGAATATGGAAAGCAGGCTGCTTCACTCTAGAATCTAAAGGAAGAATGGTGTGCACACACCATTTACAGTTGTAGACACATCGCCACCTGGCGTACAGACAGTTTCATTGGATGTAAGATCATTCTAATAAAATGACGAATTTATAACTGTATATTAAAAATCCATCACATAATAAACGAATTTTGTCTGTTTATTTCATTTTACTAAATTTTATCATATAAGGGCATCTACCTGAAGCTAAATGAAGTAGATAGGTTCAGAATGGTTCATTATTATATCATTTGAAGTGCAAGTGACAAATTTCAGCATGTGAACGCTGACCCCTGGTGTATGCAAATCAATTCTGTGAGGAAGAAGCCACTATTTACACATCACATTAGCCTGGAAATTGTTGAGGCTTTTCATGACAGAAAATGAGAAAAGTGAAATTTGTTATGTTAGCAGTCTTCAGCAATTAACTTATATGGAATTTATTTTTGCATGTAATGTGAAGCAGATTTATAGATTAGACATATTTTGCAGAATTGTCATCATCACTAACGAATTTATAAGCATATTCAAATTGCAGCCAACTGTATGAAAAGTGCCTGCTGAACAGCAGTTTTTCTAGGCTTTACTGTGTTCTGTTTAATGACAAATCTGATATGTCTCTTTGCAACCTCTTCATTCATTCATTCCTTTATTATGCATTCTGTCAATCCATACAAGGTCAACCAACCTATAGGATATAGAGCTTGTCATGATACTAATGTAATGTAGACATAAAATAATTATATCATAAAGTACATCTTATAATAAATCCCACAAAACACAAGAAGTAAAAACAAAATCCAAGTTCCCTCATATGTACGTAGTATAAGATGCCATTAAGTCATAACTGAAAGCACACAAGAGAAATATAATACCATTCTTGTTTTTAAGCTTTCACCATTTTCTAAATGTAACGTGTTCCTTTTTGGGTAATTCCCTGGCGTCTGAGTTCTAATTGCCGACGTTTCGGAACTCACTGTCGGTTCCATCTTCATAGGCAGGTGAATGAAGTACTTCATTCACCTGCCTATGAAGATGGAACCGACAGTGAGTTCCGAAACG
>Ga0123355_10020410_pt1 | contig 10580 bp, 12 predicted proteins | sample TergutEmb28metaG_3_FD_89872 | JGI IMG/M metagenome (GOLD analysis project Ga0123355, IMG submission 89872) | Embiratermes neotenicus P1 segment gut microbial communities from Petit-Saut dam, French Guiana - Emb289 P1 | ecosystem: Host-associated > Arthropoda: Insects > Digestive system > Gut ... | reverse complement strand
TGTTAGAGGCTGAGTCGACCCCAGGGCCACAGTGCGATCGGAAGGATTTTATGTCAATGAAAAATCCACTGACACCAACTGGGATCGAACCAGCGACCTTCCTATTTGTAGCACAGCACCTTAAGGTGCACAAATGTAACCACCTGTTTTTACCTGATCGTCAGATATATTCCGCACACTTTGTTCCTCTTGCACGTGTACCGTAAAACCGTGCGGAATTTTGAAAGTAAAACTGCCTTGGTGAAGTCTGTGCATTCCGTTACGGAGAGCCCTTTTACAGTCTATTCCCTCCTTACGTCGTCATGATGTGTACTGTTCTGTTCTGACAGTTCAAGCTCCAATACCGAAACCGCAAGCGAATGTACATTCGTATGCCGTGTTTCCTGATGTCCGACAGACAGTATCGCGACTTGAACTTCTGCAGCCAGTGCCCGCTCGTCCGTCTGGTAAAGGTGGACTGGATTTTAAGAAAAGCTTTGGGAAGTGAGTAAGCCGAGGTATTGGGCTAACCTTACGTTGAATTACTTGTAAGGCTTCGCTTAATACCTCACAGAGAACGCAGACTTACCTATTATCGAAATGAGTCTAGTAGTTGCTAGTATATAGGAAAGGAATCGATACTACAAGATCCAAGTATTTTGGGCTTTTACGCCGTGTCAACTGCCAGTTGGTTGCTGGGGATTCGAAGGTGCGTAGTGTTGCCATCTTCAGGGTCAGTTAGTGGAAGACGTTCTCCAATCGACACGGGACTTGAATGTGTATCAAAATCGCTGTGAAAACTCAAAACTCATCTTCTGTTACGCCATTAAGAATCAAACGAAACCCATGAACACATCTCGTGGGCGCAGAATGCAGAGTTTTGAGTACTAAATCTGGCCGTTTTGTGTAATTACCACTAGGTTTTAAGGGTTAAAACGAAACGTCCGGAGAACTTAGGCTTGTAGCTGGAAGCTGTAAAGTTGTCCTGCTAATACGCGTGTCTGATAGCTGCTCCAGAACTAGCTGTTCAGCAACAAACCCGTTCTCCAGCTGGGGACTCTTTGCAAGCCGGTCGCTGAGTTTGCTGACTGGATGAGCAGACCGACGGTAGAGGCGATGGCGCTGAGAACAGACAGGAGCGCTTCAGGAAAGCGGACATCCAGACGTGCCACGGCAGACACACGAGTTGTGGTTGAGAGAAAACGGAATGTGCCGAAGTTTCGAGACAAGTTGTCGGGTTGAGTTGATGGGATGATAAAACAGAACTAGGGACAACGAGCAGGCAGTTGCTGCACACTGGGTGACGATGCTTTGTCAGTGGCTGGTTAGCTCCAGGGTTGATGATTCGTGTTTCGATCCCGATAGAGGCAAGAGAGAATTTTCTATCCCACAAAACATCCGGACCGTTTCTGGGGCCCGCCTCCTGTTCAACGAATAGTGGAGCCGCGACGTGAAGCTGATCCGTGACATCCATCAATGTCTTGTTTAAGAATAAGTGGATCTCTACCTCCACTCCTGCTACGTGCCTTCTTGGCGTGCACAGGGACAACTTTAAATTTCTCTATTGGCTAACATCAGCCAGTTTCCAATTGCAGAAAACACACACACACACACACACACATAGAACAATGCAATCCAGCTTGGCACCTGCAGGGCTGCGGTTCGAATAACGGGCATAAACTGACATCAGACTTCGTGGTTTTCTTCAGTTCCTCTAGACACTAGTGTGGAACAAATCGTAACCGACTCCTTACAGATCGGCCAGTTCCACCATTAGCAGTTGGGTCATCACGTCACTTTAGACGCTACATGACAATAATGGAACAGATAGCTCGGCTGGTTTAGTGACCAGGTTACGGGATCGACGCCCGAGCAAGTTTTCCATTACTGTCAAGGAAATACATTTTTCTCCTTCGAAACGTCCTGGCCTGTTCTGGGATCCACCCAGCCTGATATTGCAGTGCGTACCGGAAATTCTATCCTTGGGGGTGTAGCGGCCGAGTCGTGAAGCTGACCACCCAACCCATATTGTGCCGAAGTCAAAAATCAGTGGAGCTGTACTTCCTTTTCCCCGTGTGGCCTAATGGCGTGCAGACAGGCTGCTTTACTGCGCTATGCAAATGACTAATATTGCAGGTAAAGTACACGGTGTCTGTTGTAACGTGTCCCCGAGCACGGCAGCTGTATCGCATAGCAAGGCAGCATCTGACGGGACACAGCCGTGCTCGGGGACACGGTAGAGGGGACAACAAATGTTTGCTGGTTTTCAGAATTTTCTCATCCCCTCGCCCCAGACGATTCGGTAAGGTACCAAAAGTAAAAAATGCCTTATAATTCGGTACTGTTTTTCGTCTGCCACTCTGACTTGGCCACGGCTCGTGCATACTCATTAATATACTTTTGATTATTTAGTGATTATTTCAGTTAGTGAGCGTCGAGTAATGGCGTGTTATTGCGAATGACGGTTTGGAAATGGAGTGCGGGGAAGACAGTAGTCTATTTTAAAACACCCTGCCCGGATTTTTCTTGCAAGAACTGTGGAATGACACGATAACGTTGGGTAAAGTGAAATCGTTACAGGCCCGGTGTGACCCGGAGGGTGGGTAGAGGTATAGCTCTACTCTTCCATGACCGCGGCACTAGAAGGGGGGTGAGTGGTCAGCAGCACGCCCCGGCCACACTTTACCCCCGGGAAAGACCCGGTACCCATTGTACAGGAGGCTGGGTGGGCCACAGGGCCGGTCTGGAGAGGCGGAAAATCTCGTCCCCACCGGGATTCGATCCCGGACCGTCCAGTCCGTAGTCAGTCGACGATAACGTTAGGCTACTCGATATTCGGGGCGAGATTTTAACTCATTACCTCCCGAATAAGAAGATGGATTGCTGGGCACTTGGCTGCGACTTTTGATGTTTGTTAACTTAATATACTGACCCTTTGATGTCCAATATTAACGTGAATTATATTTAAATTTCCAGCTCGTACCGCGCAGTAAACACACTCCGTCTCGGGTATAAAAACCAGTCAGTTAATGCTGTATAGGGAAATAATCGCTGTTTGTTCTCATATCCATACAAAACACAAAAATACGCTGTGTGGGCAGAACGTAGAATTGCTGAATGTTAAACTGGTGGTACATATAGTGACCACTTGGCTTTAAAGGGTTAATGTATCTATGCAGTTGAGCACAACAGTCACTAATTCTTTTATTTTTGAGAATGTGTACCGCCACAGCTAACAGTTTAGTAGCCCAACCATCACAGCTGCGAGTTCTGTTGGCCGGTCCATATTCCGATGAAATAGGGGAGAATTCAGTTCTGAGTCATAGGATGACGTCATGGCAGTTTGCCGTCTTGACTGACCGGCAATGCAGTTTCCATTCTTCTTCACTGCATTCTCGTTGTTATCGACCTCCCACTTCTCATTGCTTTCCTTTGTGTAATAGAAGTCTATCTTTTTTAAATTTCATTTTTATTTAAACTTATGTCATATATTCCACACACGCAGACGTATAATTTGGTATAGCTGTAGTTTAACGCTCGATGTCGCAATGGTAAATAAATATGTATATATATATATATATATATATATACATACCATTTTTTCATTGTTACACAACGCGATATTTGTTCCCCATAGTCCATTCGTGGCGTTGGTTTACTGCTCAGGACAGACGGCAATTGGTTCCCCAGTGTATGTGTGTAATAGACGTGTAGTGTGTTTTCTATGGGGTAGTAGTATTTTCGCCCTGCAGGGATATTACCTCATTTGGTTCCCTTACTCTTGCACGTGATTAACTTAAGCAGTAAGCAGCAGTGCAAGCAATACATGGCCTGATGGTTTGCACTTCGTTGTCCTTGCGTTGAGGAAACAATGAGACTGGGATACGGGCTGTACACACGAGGGAGGAACCTTGGTTCGATCCTCACGAAGGACGATACATCTTCTGGGGGCACATTCAACCTCCTAGTCAGTGCGTATCGGGGGATCTTTGCCGGGGGTCAACCAACCGGTACGTGAAGCTCACCGCTCACTTCATTTAGTGCCGAGATTACCAACGCATGGAGCTGTATCTCTACTCCCTGCCATGTACCCTTATGACGAACACAGGGAGAACTTTACTTACGTGTTGTTTAACGAAAGAAAGTATGATAACAATGTACGAAATTACAGCGCTACGAAATTCGAAGTTGAGTCAAATAAAAAACGTAACAGCACGAAACAACGACCATGTCGTGTTCAGCTGTAGGCACAGTAAGTCATCAGCATGTGCTAGAAGCTTGTACTTTGCGTGGCGGATCTGGCAATGTACTGAAAATGGACAAAGCTGCATCAAACGTACCTGCATTTAATCACCTGGTAAAAGACTGTAAGATACTAATTTAATTCAACTGTCTAGCTTATTTGCATAGGGAGGGATAAAGATTCCCCCCCCCCCTCCCATGAGACGCTGCGGCTTGACTCGGGCCATGGCCTCCTTATTCTTGAGGCACCTAGATGACACACAACGACGCATCACAGTCAGTAGTACTTCTCTGGACGAGTGATCGGCCCGACGCTGAGACAGGGACCTGACAAAACACAACACTCATAGGAGACATCCATGTACCGGCGGGATTCGAACCCGCAATCCCAGCAAGAGAACGGCCGCAGACCCTCGCCTTGTACCGCGCGCCCAGTTTATGGTGCGGTATAAGGATGGAGTGACACTTGCTGTGCGGTTTAACTGGGGTGCAGGAGTGGGTGACGTCACGATGGATCCAACGTGCAGTTCGGATGAAGAAGACGGGAAATGCGTAGAACAGAGCTTTGACTGAGAACATGCAAATCAATCAGTTTGTGTAACAATAAGGAAATTTGAGGTTTAATTTAAGATGGGTCTTCTGGTCATAAACTGTGAGAAAAGGCAAGTGAATGTCACTGCTTCAGGATCCTGTTCGTTGGGTTAGCTGGCTGTATTACACAGTTCGAAGTTTTGAAAGCATGCTTGGGTGAGAAGAGAAACAGATGTAGAGTTTTGATGGGGAAATTTGGAATAACGAGATGGCATGCATGACGTAATTGGAAATGCGAGGATGGCATTAAAAAGGATTCTGAAGAAATAGGTTGGGAGCTTGTGAGCTGGGATCGTGTGTTTTAGGATAGGGACAAGCAGTTGGCTGTTGTTAACGCGGTAACGAACCTTTGGGTTCCATAAAATGCGGGGAATTTCTTGACTGGCTGAGGAATTGTCAGCTCTTCAAGTCTTTTAAACGATGGTGCCAATAGGGGAGGCTAATGCAGAGTGTTGGAGAATTTGGTGATGATATGATGATTATGATATGATGACGGTGATCTGTCGAAAGAGGTGTAAAAGTAAGCTGTCATTTTTTACTTTAATGTACTTTACCCGAATTTTCATTGAGAAGTTGAGGAAGATCACGAGAAATTATTCCGTGCATGTTAGGGTACAGGTGCGTCGGTTTAGTAACCACCGTGTGGTTTAGGGTGAAGACGTTCAATTTACTCATTGAAAACCGCATGGAAATTATTTAAAATAGAAGTAAAATATAGCGCTGTTGCTTATAGAGAGGGAAGGTCTCCTTCCATCTTAACGGTTGTTATGGTAAGCAATGCTATGAACAGTCTTAGGTTATTATTACAGTAAGTAATGCTGTGAATTGCCTTACGGTTATTGTTACGATAAGCATCGCTGTAAAGATCCTTACGGTTATTGTTACGGTAAGCAACGCTGTGAACAGCCTTGCGGTTATTGTTACGGTAAGCAATGCTGTGGACACTGATGTCACTACCGAAAATTCTTGTGCCCAAAATGAAGGGTAACCAGGTAGCAGCAAATAGTCGCCTACTGTTGCGACACCAGCCACAGTACAGCCATGCTGCCCGTTTGCAAACGAAGCTGGGCTGTGCTGTCTGCTATAAGATCCGAAATCCTTGAACCCAATTTAAATTTTGGCGTGGGCAGAGGCGCCTCCAGCCCTTCCATGGGCCCGCGCGGAAAGTGATCAATATCAGCTGGGGATAGCGCCACGCCTTCTGAACCATTCTGCATCACATGTGCGGATGACACGTGTCGCACTGTCCTGTATTCCCCTCCTTACTCCTCGACACACCTTCAGTCGGTAGCTGTATGCTAACTTCACAGGCAAGAGCAGCGCACTGCGACAGTCCAGGTATGGGTTAGACCAGTGGCTCTGCACCTGGGGTACAGGTAAATTTCACTGTGAGTAAAGTAAAGGACAATATAGGTCAAAACACAACTGGTTTATTAGCTGGGTGTAGCTACGTTGTAAATGAAACAACATGTTTCGGCCTACTCGTAGGCGCATCGTCAGGTTTACCAATGTTAGCTATAGGAGACTAATAACAATGCGTGATATGTGACAGTCTCCTGTAGCTAACGTTGGTAAACCTGATAATGGCCTCCGAGTAGGCCGAAACATGTTGTATCATTAACGCCGTAGCTACACCCATCTAATAAACCAGTTGTGTTTTGACCTACATTGTCCTTTACTTCATTGTTACATAAACAACGGGGATGCCTCAACTTAAGATTTCACTATGAGGTTACAATAAACTATTTTAGGTGCCTCCGCAAAATTGCTTAAAACGACTATTTGTTTCGTCATATCTGCCCGTCTCTCCGTGCGGAACAACTCGGCTCCTGCTGGACGATTTCCGTGAAAGTTGATGTTTTAGGATTTCTCGAAACTCTGCCGAGAAAGTTCAAGTTTCGTCAAAATCTGACAAGAATAACCGGTACTTTGCATGAAGAGCTATGTACATTTGTAGTAATATCTCGCTTAATTCTTCTTAGAATGAGAAATGTTTCAGATAAAAGTTGTAGAAAGAATCAAAACACACATTTTATGTTCATTATTTTTTTTTCTTTCCGAAATTCGTGCCGTTTGTGAGATTATGTGAAAAAAAATATAGTACTGCCAGACAGACCACAGATGACAGTATATTACGGCGCATACTCGTTGCATGCGGGATAACTAGGGCTACAAACACACCCTTAGAAAATGTAATACTTATTACTTTTCCACTGCAACAATGGTTACGCGAACGCGCCCCAGTGTTGCGTTGATAGTACATTGCCTCTCCTGCGTATTTACGCACTATTTCAGGTTTTAAAAACTGCCGTACGTTATCAATTTTTGTGTGATTTGAAGAATATATTTTGCGACTGAAAGGGGCGCGGGCTGCTGTAGACATTAAGAACCAGTGGGATGGACGGAAGGTGTTCGATCGATAGACTTTAGTGAAAACTCCCGCTGTAAAATATCTTGAAAATCCGTCCGATGGGGGCGGAGCTATTCGTTGCCGGCGGTCAGATAGGAAATTCTCGGACGCACCAAAAACGTGAACACAAAGGATAAATAAAATAGTTTTCGTAATTGAATATCGCGGTATTAGTGTGGGGTACGGACTGTCCGGTGAGAGGAGACGCACCGTTAGCTACGTCCGCCCAGAGTTTACGAGTCATTGGACGACTTACATCGTGTTTAAGTGTTGTAAATGAGGCGGGTCGCAGGACTGAGATGGGCATATCGGTGATCAGCGTAGTTCAGGGCCTTGGGCAGCACTGGTCAGGAGAGATACCAGCAGTAAAGCGGCTGAAGCCTGAAGCTGACTGCACACATTACGTGTAATATCTAACGTATGGACCTTTAGCTGAACTCGATATGCTGTGCCTCAAGGAAACTGTTTTTTATCGTTTATGACAGGAGCTGATTACTAACAGCGCCATGTTATGAAGGCGTCAAAGCGGATGGAATCACGGCTTGCATCTGCGTTCTTGTGTTGCTTAGTGGAGCGCGCTGTTTCCAGTTAAGCTGGCGGTCGTTCGGCTGGTCAAGAAACCTACAAATTACACTAACTTGTGTCGCTGCATATTGTTGTCAGCCAGTTTAATCCAACTTCATACTCTCACATTCTTTTTCTTTAAAGCGAATTTTAGTGTTATTGTAGACATTAGAGGAAGCAGTTATACTTGCGGACATAATTAAAAAGTTCTGAAGGATTCTGCACCAAGAAGTGGTTACGTAGGTTAAATGCTGCTTTGCGTTATTTTCCCCGGGATTTCCCTTCAAAGAGTCGAACAGGTCTGACGGATTAAACCGCGCAGTAAACACACTCCGTCTCGGTTATAAAAACCAGTCAGTTAATGTTGTATAAGGAAATAATCGTTGTTTGTTCTGAGATCCGGTCATCGTGTGACTGGAATTATCGCGTCCTCTTAGCTGCCCCTGTGTTTGTCGTCTTCGTGTATTCGTATGTTTGTTACTTGGCGGTTCATGTATTTCCCGCAAGAATGCGGGCGATGGTAGAGCGCCTGTTACTTGTCCACCAGCCGTTGCTGTGTCAGTCAACCAAGCACAAGTGTAGTTCCGTGAAGCTGCTAGTGTTGAAACAATACTGTAAATTTCAGGGTATGGTTTTTCGTTGTAGAGTAACAGCGGACTGGTATGTCAAGCATTTGCTGATAACTACGTCTTCTGAATGCGACGTACCGCAATGAACTGTACTTAGTAACTGAAGTGAATGTTCACGTTGTCATTAGTTTGACGGGAACGTTTGTGGGCGTATTTTGTGTTGCTGTTTCCACTTTATGGCACCTGGCCGTGCTGCTGGTTGTGTGGAGCATTAGAAAGCGCGTACGTTCCGAACTGATTGAAGCACCGAAGTGAATACACAGCGCGAGGTGAATAGAAGAGTGAAAGACTGTATCTTGAGTACAGACACTTTCATTCTGACGACTTGTATCTCCGTTTATTGCAGAAGCACGCGTATTTCCACAAATAAATTGTAATCACTGCGTAGAATCATAAATATATTTTTTGTTTATTTTGTTAAATGCAGATTATATTTCACTTCGTGTTTTGTGTTATGATGCTATTATTAGTTCAGACTATGTACCGTCCAATTGTATGATTATCAGAGGATGATGAATTGGTAAGGTTGTGCAAGGAAGCGGGCCTGGCCTGACTTGATAAAGTGTCGCAACGAGTCTAAAGAAGACTTTGGTAGATGGTTCGTAACCACTTCAGCCAGCTGTGTTTATTTAGTAGTTACTTAACGACGCGGTCAGTTTCTGACATTATATATCGTTGGTCACAGATAAATGAGTATAGAGCAATGGTGGAATGGTAATGATGGGAGGGAAAACCTCTATTTCGGGTCTTCTCTCGTGCTTTTTTTAAATTCCAATTCCCACACCAATATAGGAGCACTGGTACCGCCATTGTCTCGTATAATTTACAAAGTGTTTCATCATTACTTGTTTTACACGTGCGTCGAACTGTTCCACGCGTATGTTGAAACCTCTGTATTTTATTACTTACGTCAGCATCCCAAGCAGTTAATTTTCTTTCCTCTAGAGATCTCCCCACTGTATATTATTGTCGTGTGTATGCTAGGTTTTAGATATATTATTTGTAGCTCTAATCTTGTGACCGTTTATTATGTATGCTTACACACCTGCAGATGGTGCAGCCCCACCGGAACACACAGCATTTTATAGGGTCATAGCTCATCTGACAACTAACGCTTGTCCCTCCCCGCCTGTTCCCCGCCACGCTTGTCGGCGGTCGGATGAGTGGGATACGATAAACGAGCCGACAGCAAATAGTTGCCAGATAAAATAACGACCTGATATAAGAACGTCACAATTGACTGATGTAGAGAAAACAGGGCTACATTACGTGTGCCAACCAAAGGTTCCCCAGAAGTGTTCACAACCGCCACACATGCATGTGTGCATGCAGTGCTTCAGAACATAGGGGGTGGGGGTGGTCAGTCACGCACTGAGTCGCCACCCAGCGTGTGACGTCACGGGTGGGACTGGGGCAGTGACATAAATTGTCACGACAGCCTTTCAGTGACAGACTGCGCCCTGTGCGGATGGGAAATAGCTCAACAGTGCGGGGAATTCTTGAAGGGTTAAGTTGCACAAGTGTTTAATGCAGGGTTGTCAAACACGCCGCCTGCCAGGTCACTTTATGTCACTGATATTATTAAAATTATAGACTGTGATTCGGCTCATTGTCGAAGAATTTGTTTGATTTAAAATATCGTTTGTCGTAGGTTTAAGGCCTAAAATTTTGCTATCCCTGGAAGTTAACCTGCAACTTTCGTCACGAGAGACAGCGGTTAAATGAAGCTTTAAATTCTGTAAATGTAGTGCATTTTGATTTGTAATTACATGTAAGAGTTGTTACAACGCTGGGTTTAGTTATAGTGACAGGACCGTTGTCATGGCTGAAAATATCGCACATCCCGTCTTGAATCTCAAATTTATTCCTTAGGGCCCGCGTAGGCCATTATTTGAGCCTGAGATCCCTGCTTTAAGATGTTTACCGCCTGAACCGGAACCGGAAGCGTCATTGTGTTCACAACACCGTCCCCTCAACACTTTCCCACGCCAGATGCATGTAACCCACCCCTTCGCCCTCTGTATATTTGTGACCACTTTAACATAATACAGTAAAACCTGTCAAGTTGACCACCTTCATAAGGTGACCACCTGCTGATGTTGACCACATATCGGTAGAACCGGCAAAGTCCTATGTAGTTTGCATATACGACCACCTCCGTAACT
>Ga0123355_10020409_pt1 | contig 10580 bp, 11 predicted proteins | sample TergutEmb28metaG_3_FD_89872 | JGI IMG/M metagenome (GOLD analysis project Ga0123355, IMG submission 89872) | Embiratermes neotenicus P1 segment gut microbial communities from Petit-Saut dam, French Guiana - Emb289 P1 | ecosystem: Host-associated > Arthropoda: Insects > Digestive system > Gut ... | reverse complement strand
CTCTATTAAACTAAAACTCAAATACATGTAGACTTAAAAAAAAAAAAAAAAAATTCAAGGATTTAAATTGTTTATGGAAAAAAGAGAAAAAAAAGAAAAAAATTTTTTTTTTTCTAAAAAATTGAAGTTTTTTTATATTTTTTAACATTTTTCTCTATGCTTTACATTTGCTTCATAGTAGTTGCAGTTCATTATAATAAATTATAATAAATAAACACACAAGTGTGTACTATATTGAGGCTGCAGAAAGAAGTCCAATGGACAGAAGGAATGATAATGATCAGAATTTTCCACTCTCTAACTGCTATTCTATTCCCCTGCAGTAAAGCTCCCTCTGGCCTATATGAACAAAACCAATGCTTCTGTCACTAAAAAATTTTATCACAGGGTTATCATGACCAATGTTCGTGTCAACAGAAGATCTAAACAACTGAAGGTGATTCTGAATAAGTACACTGGAGATCAAGGAAGAGGTGGCAAATGTAAGTTCTTTCTGCTGCCCCACTACTATGATTGTATGTACATATAATATCCCTGATGATTTTATCATGAATTAATGCCCTTAAATTCAAGTATTTTGCTAGAAAATACTGATATTTAATAAATTATTCTTAAGGGGTGCACGTTACTTTCAGCACTCAACACAGAATTCCATTCCAGACATTATTCAGCTTTTATAACACAGTGTGTACATTTTGTTCAGAAGTTGCAGGCCTACATTTGGCAATAACAGGGTTCAGCAAAGCACATTAATTTTCAGTAAGTCTGTGACTCTCACCTACTGTGCACTTTCCATCAGACTGGATGCGGTAACCAGGTTTACACATACAAGTGTAACCAGAAGATGCAGATGGAGACAGAAGACATAGCTGTGAACATGGTGCTCCTGCACAAGGACTGTTGCCACTGGATTTGGGTTGCAGGGATGAATGATGTACATGAATGCTAAGTGGCTGAGATATAAGATGTGACACTACTGTCTGATTCTTCCCACGGAACTTGTGAGCTGATAACACTCGATTCAACTGGCGATCAGTCCAGTACATGGTGTCTTCAAATAGTGTGAGTGAGTGTGGATGCAGAAGATAGTGGCTGCCGGCTAAAACCTGTTGACGTCCTGATCCACTGTAGTCGCAGAAGTCGATGAAATCAAGCTTTGAGTCTGCAAAGTATACTCGCCTGTTGGCAATATCTAAGGTGAGACCATTCGGCCAGTATATTTTTGTACTAATGATAACACTGCGGTTCGTTCCGTCCATTCCAACCCGCTCAATGCGAGGGTTCTCTCCCCAGTCAGTCCAAAATAGCCACCGAGCCCTACAAATAAAATGCAGTGTCAGAGTAACTGTATGCATAAAATAAATTAACCTGGAGTGGGGTTACATTTTATTATATTATTCCTTTATTCATTTATTTAGCTATGTTTTATTTAATGCTGCTAACAGCACTTCAATCTACATAAATTTCAAACTATTCATCAGACCAAATTTATACTTAATCACACTGGTTATCACTTCGTTCAGTGTAACGTACCCTGTTTAGATACAAAGGTACCATTAAGTAATCTAATAAACAAATATTTTTAATAATTTAAAATTACTTCCCTAACCAAAGCAAATAAAGGTTATGCATGGGCACACACCAAACAGACTTGCAAGAAAGAATAAAAAATGCTAACAAAACATATTTTATGCAACAAAAATTTTTTAAAAATTAAAATATATCAAAGAAACTAAAATTAAGACTAAAGAACACAATAGACAAAACGTTAACATATGCATCAGAAATGTGGACACTAACAAGGTGAGACAGAAAGCAATTGAACATTTTTGAAATGAAAGTGTATAGAAGAACTTTAGGCCCACTATATGATTAAAAAAAAAAAATTGGAGGGCATTAACCAATAAAGTAATTTATGCAGTGTTAACAAACCTACTATAATAGAGACAATAAGGTTAAATAGATTACGTTGGTTTGGGCATGTACAGAGAATGGAAGGAAATAGAATTCCCAAAAGGATATTATATATGAATTTGGGAACAACAAGATTGAGTGTACCTCTCAATCTTGATGGCAAGATTAGGTGAGTGAGGATGGAAGAATAGTTGGTGGAAAAGAGCGGCAGGAAAAAGTACATAACAGAGAGGAATGGAAGAAGCTCCTGAGAATGGTAAGGAATCGTTGCATTCTGCACACACCAATGGAATGAACGCAAGGGCACACAAATGCACATAAACATTTGCATTCCAAGGACCCAGATAGTAGAATTATAAGTTACGAAATCACTAAACAAACAGACTATTAACATTTAAACTAACAGACATACGCTTACAGAAAGGTTATTATATACTACAGTATTCAATATGTAGACATGACACCACATCTTATAAAATTATATTACACGAGATATACTCCTTAACCCATTGAGTTGTACCGTCATATATTTATGGCTGCACTACTATCTGGTCCACATGAGTACTGAAAGAGATCACAATCCTAAAGTTTGTACTCAAGCACAACTGACATCAACTGAACTCCATACCAACATGTATTTTTTAAATTAACAATCTTACTCCAAACTGTCAAAAAAATAAAGCAGACATTACTAGTTGAAGGGTTAACAAAAGGTAATTAGTCACTGTTAACTTTAAAAATTCAGCAACTGAGTACAAGGCATGCCTATGTATCCTTTTAATCATGATTATCATCTTCATGTATCTTTCATGGAGTTGGGCCACTTGTTGACCCGTTCCGGTCTCACATATCCAGAAGTCTCTTCAAAGGTCTACCATGATTTGTATCCTTTTAATGTTACTTTAAATTATGTCTTTTTAGTTGTAAGACTTCTGGGACTACATGGTACATGATGGGTGGTTAGTTCAGCCAGCAAGCACAGTTTTTCCACACACTGTAGACTCACCCCTTGCTAGGGTCTAGGGCCATTCCTCTAGGCTGAGTTATATTTTCCTTGAGAAGAACCATTCTATTGAGACCATTCTCATTAGCCACTTCTATCGTATTGAGTCTTGAGTCCAACCAGTATAAGTTGCCCCCAATCCAATCATATGCCAGTCCCTCCACTAGATCCAGACCATTCGATATCACCTGAAACAATAAAAAAACTCAAATACTACTGCAAAAAATACAACAGCACACAATGTATTCTATATCACCTGTGACAATTATATCAACCACTGAACTCATTACAGAAACCGAGAATAATCAGTACAGTGACCAGAATATGGGTTGAACAACTGATGAAGCACAGTTTGATTCCTGGTAGAGGCACGATTGCTCTCTAATCCAAAAAATGCAGACCAGCCCCGAGACCCATCTAGCATCCCATTTAATGACGACAGTGGGACCCAACTCATCGGTGAAAGAGCTTGGACATGAAGCTGAAAAACTAACCTCCATCTAGCACCAAGGTTTCCAGTCAGTTTCCCTCAACCATATACCCTCACGGTGTACAGCACAGTCCTTCTCAAGATAATAACAATAATAAACAAATCTTTATCATGTACAAAGAGGCTACCAATGATCAGTATTCTGAGAAAGATATCTAGCGCATAACCTCATACTCTATAAGTTCCATTTTAATACCATCCCCCATCTCTGTCTAGGCCTCCCAGGTGGTCTCTTTGCTTCTGATGTCTTTAATAAAGATGTACATTTCCCACCCCTTTCATGTATGCTACATTCTCTACCTATCTTAACTTCCTGGTAAACAGCAAAAATCATGGAACTCACTACACAGCCTACAACAGCCTCATGTTAAGTTCCTCAGTCTTACATCCAAATAATGTCTCCAGCCATAGTCTGTAACAGCATACAGCATCATCAAGAGACAGGTGCAAGTTTAATGCAACTTACTTCTTGTGGTTCGCCTCCTCTGTCTAATCGCGAGATTTTCTTCAGCTTCATGTCAGACCAGAAGATGGTGCCAGTGTGCATATTGGAAGCCGTTGCTACAACATTCTCAACAATGATCGGCACTCTTTCCAGTCCCTGTTCCTTGAGGTCAGCCACCAAGATGGAATGACGGTTTGAGATGATGAGAAAAGCTGCACTGTGATCTAAAGAAAGGCCAGAAATGCTCTGTCAACTTCACCACTAGCCTTAAAGAGAAAAAGGCTAATATTTCATTCTATTTATTTATTTATTTATTTACAACTATGTGCTGGAATAGAATACTCAATAAAGGGCCTGTGCTATTGGCTGGACATTCTGGGGATTGATTCCAGAAAGAGACAAGAAATATCTCTCTTCACCGAAGCGTTCAGCCATTCACTTCCATCTAGTGCCTAGATTACAAATGAAAAGAGCTATACCTCCACTTCTATATGTCTTTATGACTTTTATTCATAACTGGTTTTAATAATCAGTCAGCGGTTCAGACTATACAATGCCAAATGGTAAGATGATGTGATAAGAGATGGACAGGGATGCACAAATGCTGGGTGATGACACTGTGTAGTGTGACTCCTAATATTTTGTGAATCCTCAGAAAGCAACTTGTTTCATGTCAACCTTTCTGGCACCTAAAATTTCAAAATGGCACCTAGAATTTCAACGCAGCACCTCAATTTGGGAATATCTGTACATATCTGGTGAAGGATAAATTTGAAAAGGAGTGGATGTGGCCTAATTTATGGTACTAAACCTGCGTGTCTGCAGGAGAATTAAAAAAACACAAAACTTCAGTCAGGATAGCTAGTGCAGAGAGCAGGATTTGAAAGCAGACCCTTCTGAATATCCAGCAGAAATGCTAAGCACTCAGTAATAACTTTTCTTGGTAGGTAATACCTGGCACATGCAATGGTTTGGGGTTTGCATTAAGATACATGTCTGCTGTGCTGATCATGTCACTCTGTCACTGTAAACAAATGGGAACCTGTCCAGCAAGTATTGCCACCAAAGCAGCAGGTTCTCTAATTCTTTCTGTGGTCTGTCCAACCTCAAGAAAACATTACTGTGCAGCACTGTGGCAGTAGTGAAGAACAGATTTTAGGCAAGTGTATGCTTTACAATTGCAGGATTAACCATTCTTAGTCAATGCACGCTTTGATTGATGACTACAGTACAGAAACACTAATACGATGGGGTGCTGACAGGTCCTTAGCCCGACCAGGAAGGAAACAAGATACAGCGACCAAACTTGGGGTTTATTAAACATACTCCCCATGAAGCTCAATACATTTCTTAGCTCCCTGCTCAAACATTTGCAAGCCATTCAAAAAAAAATCAGAAGGTTGTCCATCCAACCAGGTATCCGCGGCAGCAATGACCTCTTCGTCAGAAGAAAAATGGTGAGCTCTCAATTGTTTTTTAAGTCCAGGGAAAAGGTGGTAGTCCGATGGGGCCAGATCCAGAGAATAGGGTGGGCGATCAAGACACTGGAAGCCCAGGTAGGCCAGTTTCTTCAGGGATGCAAGTGCCCAATGAGCTGGGGCATTGTCGTGCAAGAACAAGACCCCCTTGGTGAACTTCCTGTAGCATTCTTCCTTCAAAATGTCTTTCAATTGCACCAGCAGAGATAAGTAATATTCTGAGTTGATGGTTTGGCCCTTTGGAAGATAATCAATGAGGGGCTGCCATCTTTATCCCAAAAAATCTAAACGAGAACTTTTCCAGTGCATTTTTGCACTTGGAATTTTTTGGGGCGGGGTGAGGCCTCTATGCCACCACTCCACTGATTGCTGCTTTGTTTCTGGGTCATAGTGATACAACCACGTTTCGTCAATGGTCACCAATTGCAACAGGAAATCATTTGGATTGCGCCAAAAAAATTCCAAAAGTTGCTCACACGACTGGCACCGCTGACGTTTTTGATCCGCGTCCAAGCATTTTGGGACCCACTTCGTGGAGAGCTTCTGCATGTCCAAATCTTCGTGAATGATGGACCCAACCTGCTCACATGAGATGCCCAGTTGCTCAGCTATTGATTTAGCCGAAATCTGGCGGACTTCCAAGATTAGTTCATGAATTTGATCAATAATCGCCGGGGTGGTCACTGTTTTGGGTCATTCAGGACAAGGCGCATCACAGGTGGAAAAATCACCATCTTTAAACTGTGCCACTCAGTTTCAGATGGTGGCATATGATGGTGCATGTTCCCCTAATGTCTCTGTCAGAATGGCGTAAATTTTCTTCGTCGCTTTGCCTTGAAGGAAAAAAAAAACTTGATGATGGCTTGTGTTTTCTTGTTGTTAAAACACGTGCGTCACCTGACATGATTCCTTTCAGCCTCTGTAAGAAGAAAAGACTTGCAATTTGGCACATGAACAGACCCCTCTTTCCTCTATTGATTCCATCCTACGACATCAGGAAGTAGGTCGGGCTAAGGACTTATCAGCAGCCCCTGGTAGTATAAAAGTGTGCACAAATTTTCCAAATATCCAGAGGCCACCTCAAAATTCTAGATGCCACCGTACAAAATTTAGTTTCCTGAGAAACCTGATGCCCTGGATTTGTGCACACCTGTACTTCGCACAATCACGCATAAAATTTTAATCTCTATCCTGAAGATCAGGACAGAAACTTGTCCCACCAAACTAGCGTGCCATAATCCACAAGACCACAATATAAACAATTTATATGTTTTGGACTGTTTTTGAAGTTACCTTACTTGTTACAGGACTGGTAACAAAAATAAAGTATAGCTTTGACAGTCCAAGATGAGAACTGGCCTACATCATTATTACAACAAATTAAAAACTGTGAAGTGCTTTTTGCTGCCACTCTTACAGAATGAACATAATTATATTACACCACAGTGTGGGGGAAAGGAAAAAAATGGGAAATTCTATTTTGTGTGGGTGGGACTGTTAGGAATAACATACTGTACGATGTACAACATGCAATCATCCTTAGAAAGAAGGTTGACACAAGAGCATATAACAGTACATTGGTCCTAGAAGAAAAGATGAACGTGGGGTGAAAGGGGTGAGAGTTTTAGCAGTGATCAGCACCACCATGTCAAACAGATATGCAAGGACAAAGGCACAGGCCTTGGTGTTCGAGGTAAACAGCATATTGCAGTTGGTGGTGTTTAGACCATTACTGAGTGAGGAAGCAATCAAAGGGAACTCTGATATATGCAGCTATATGTATGTGTAAAAGCTGTGTACTGGTGATGTTTGTAACAATAAGTAACCTGTGAAAGAATCAGAAGAACATAACAGAAGTAGATTAAACTAATAAGAGGCTACATCTTCATTTATGGCAAACCCCATTAATACTTATCCAAACTCCGTTATGCTTGTCCCTGGCTACCTTGAACCTACCACATATAATCCCTGAGATAGGACATGCTCACCGCTGAACAGACTAGCAGGCTGATCCTTATACCTCATGTTACATATATTACGGAAGAGGTGCGAAGCTGAATAATCTAGCCAACGAACAAATCAAGGATTGGTTGTAAGCATGAATGTTCTCCCTGAGGATGGGTATTACTATTGGCCAAAAACATGTTGGAGAGTTAACAACATAAATGTTAACCAAAAAAAAGTGCAGTCAGTTGGAAATAAATGTGTTTTTACATGTACTAACTGCACAGAAAATGTACAGTATCAAACATGGTTGTTTCATTCAGCTGGAAGCACAAATAATGCACAATACCCCAAGACATTGGGAATATAAAGAAAACTTGTCTTACTGATGGCCTTGCAGCTATGCTTGTCCTGTTCCAGGGTGTACCCAGGAACACAGCTACAGTAGTAGCTTCCTTTTGTGTTGGTGCACTGCTGCGAACAGCGACCAGGCGGATCACACTCATTTAGATCCTCACAGTCATGAGAGTCATTCTTCAACACTTCACCCAGGGGACACGTGCAAACTGCTCCCTGCAACACGAAAACAAAATTCAATCACAGGTAGCCAGAATAATACAGCTGGTACAGTAACTGGGCTATGGGTTCAACGACCAGGCAATCATTCTAAAATTTCATGAATAAGCTTGGGATTTTTCCCTTCTCCACAGCATCCAGACCATTCCAGAACCCACCCAGCCTCACAGTAAATAGACACAGGGAACATTTTCCCACACGGTAAAGCAACAGAGGCATAAAACTGATCAATGCCTCCATCCACTGCCAAGATTAAGAATGTGTGGAGTTATGATGCCACTCCCTCCAATATGCCTGCATGGCATGCACAAGGACAACTTTGCCTTTTATCATCATATAAGGCAGAGACAGTACCAATGTCAAAATACAAACTTATTGTTATAATTGACACCTATTAATACAGAAAACTGTAGCCAACGAAATAATCTTTTGGAAAATATCAAGACATTAAGCTGTGTCAGAACTAACCAGTGGTGTCTTCATGCACTTGTTGGAGCACAACCCTCCCTGATGTTCACACTCATCAAAATCACAGCCTTCTCCTTCATCAGCACCATTTGGACAATCTGGCTTCCCGTCACAAACTTGGGTTATATTCACACAACGCTCCGTCACACCCGGACACTGCCATTTACCTGAATCACAACTGCAATAAATAATGCAGATGATTCAACTCACAGCACTTCTTGAACTCACTTTCTTGTCTTACAACAAAATGGAGGCAGAATTCTATTTTATTTTCTTAAGCAAATTTTATGTTTAACATATCAAAATGATACCGAAGTATCAACCTACAAATGCACTTACTAAAATACAACTCATGGTAAGTATCAAACTCCTACATATTTCAGCACCGGAATATCAACCTCAGGGGATCTTCTAGAACAAAGGAATATCAGTCCAACGTGTTAATCTCAGCATTGCATCTTCCTCACTGGAATGATTAAAATATAAAATTCTAGAATACACAAAATTTACAATCATAAAATTAGCATGCTGTGATATTAAAACTAGTTGACAGTCAGCTCCTTCAAATGCAAGCTCACAGCCGTTTATATTCTGTATGGAGTATGGATACACACATGTCTCAATCTGTGTCATCCATTTTGTGGGGGTGTAACATACTACATAGCCCCAGGACCCCCTGGACATGATACACTTCACACACTCCATATGGACAAGATCTCTTCGGATCACGCATATTGAGACAGATGTCTGTACCCATACTCTATACTTACTTACTCCATGGTGCAGAGTCCTTCTTGAGAAGCTAACTGGTTTGCAGCTAGTCAAGAAAATCCTCGCATTTCACGGAACCCAAGGGTTCATTACCGCACTCACAAGCGTCCGCCACCCACCCCTATCCTGGGCCAGCTCAATCCAGTCCATATACCTACATCCCACCTCCTGGATATCCATCCTAATAATATCCACCCATCTACGCCTAGGTCTCCCAAGTGGTCTCTTTCCCTCCAGTTTCCCCACCAAGACCCAATATGCCCCCCTCTCCTCAACCATACACGCCACATGCACAGCCAATCTCATTCTTCTAGATTCTATCACCCGCACAATATTGTACCCATACTCTATACAGAATATAAATGGCTCATACTTGAAGAAGCTGACTATCATGTAGTTTTAATACCAAAACACTGTAATCTTACGCCTGTCAGTTTTATGTATTCCAGAATTTTATATTTCATTCATTCCAGTGTGGGTGATACAATACCCAGATCACCATTTTGGACTTGTATTCCTTTGTTCTAGAAGACTCCCTGATGGTGGCACCCTAGAGACGAAGCATGTAGGAGATTGATACTTGTCATTAACTGTACTTTATTGGATGCATATGTTGTATGACATATTGATTGTACAAACATGCACAGTTTTGAGTAACATAAAATATCACAGTGCTGACTGTGCATATTCTCAAAAATGCAAGGGCAAATTACCAAGGATCACCCACATATTCCATGCAAGCCAAAAATACTGGGCGACTCTTACCACTGCTACTGACACAATAAGCTCAGTATGTCCCTAAACAGACACTAAAAGGGTAAGGACAAACTGATTTCATCCAACTGACTCAACTTCTCTTCACTGGAGGACGATATGACTGCACGCCACCTTGTTAAAAATTTGTATCAGGTGACTAATTTTCACAGTATTCAGCTTAAACATTAACCTCTTACAATCAGTGACAACACCACGCACACATGAAATTCTGAGTCCGGAGTGACAGTACCACTTAATACAAAATCCTGAAATAGGTATGGTAATGAATTTTCAAAATAAATTTAACTTCTCTTACGGCAAAGTAACTTTTCTTGTATAACAAAAAACAGCAACATGGTGGTTGTACAAACATTTTCTCTGACTCTCTTTGGTGCCTATAACTAATTAACCAATGGGATGCAGTCTGTTTCACAGATGAATCACAAACATAACCATACACTACATACAATATATTCTTTGCAACCCAATAAGAAATGTGGATGGGGGATGAAATTTTGAAGTTACACCTGACAAATTAGCACAGGCAGAATCCATACTTAAGTATACAGTGGCGCAAAAAGAATGCATTTTTTTCTAAATAATTGTAACTTATTTTTATTTTCAATATAAAAAAATTATGTTAACACCAAAACAACCTGTAATAAATGCAGTTTTGATTACTTACATTGATTACTCAATTACAGAAAATTATATTGGAAAGATGGCATCCTTCTT
>Ga0123355_10020408_pt1 | contig 10581 bp, 10 predicted proteins | sample TergutEmb28metaG_3_FD_89872 | JGI IMG/M metagenome (GOLD analysis project Ga0123355, IMG submission 89872) | Embiratermes neotenicus P1 segment gut microbial communities from Petit-Saut dam, French Guiana - Emb289 P1 | ecosystem: Host-associated > Arthropoda: Insects > Digestive system > Gut ... | reverse complement strand
CCGTTTTCATCCAGCATCAAAGTTCTATCCGCATCACCGTCAAACGCAATTCCGACATCAGCACCGATTTGTTTAACAAACTCCGCCAAGCTTTCCATATGAGTAGAACCGCAATTCGCATTGATATTTATACCATTCGGTTGGTCATTTATAACATGAACATCTGCTCCTAACGCTTGAAAAGCAGCTTTCGCTGTGCTATATGCCGCGCCATTTGCGCAATCTAACGCAACTTTTAACCCATCAAGTTTAGTGGTAACGGTTGAAATCGCAAATTGTGTATATTTCTCCGCCAATTCCGGAGCATGAGAAATTCGTCCGATTCCATCTCCAAGAGGAGCTTCAATCGTTTCAGCATCGTCAAGGATAATCCCTTCAATCCGTTCCTCTATTTCATCGCTAAGTTTGTAACCATCACCGTTAAAATATTTGATTCCGTTATGTTCAAACGAGTTGTGCGATGCAGAAATTACAACACCCGCATCTGCATTTTCGCATCTTACGAGATAAGCAATTGCAGGCGTCGGCACAACTCCGACAAGAATCGCTTCTGCGCCAACGCTGCAAATTCCCGCAACTAATGCAGATTCCAACATTCCGCAAGAAATGCGAGTGTCACATCCAACTAAAATCTTGGGAGTGGCATTCGTTGCCGATGTTAAAACATACGCTCCCGCGCGCCCGATTTTAAAAGCTAATTCAGGAGTTAACTCCTTATTTGCAATTCCACGAACTCCATCAGTGCCAAATAATCTACCCATTAAAAACCTCCCTAAATATTAGATTCCGCTTCCTCGCCTTCCGATTCTTCCAATTCTCCAACAGGTTCCAATACAACGCTAATTTCGCCAACTTCCGCACGCAAATGAACTCCATCGGGAACTATAATCGAAACTAATCCCATGTTGTCCCAAAATTCGCCATACGCAAGAGTTGTCGAAACCTCGTCAATTTCATTTAAAATTTCTGCATCTCCAAAGAGTGTAATCGTTTCAGGAACTACACTTAAAGTATATGCACCCAATTCTATATCGTTCATTATATCTTCCGGCAAATTCGGAACAATAGGCACGGTTCTGACTCCCGTTATTTCCACAAAAACGTCGGTGCGCATAACACTAAATTCAAGAAGGTCTAAATGAATATCTCTGCCCGAAGCACTCCCGAATGTAATCTCCGTGAGTTCGTCTATATCCGATGTTCTACCCTCTACAGGAATGAAAACGGTGGCGGTAATATCATTCACAAGAACCGACGGTCCTGTAATATTTACAAAATTCGGTTCCATCAAAACGCTGCCCATAATAAAGTTATCACGCAGCTCTCCGGTTATAACAGGACGAATTGTCTGCCTAACAGTAATTGTTTCGTCTACCGTTATATCAATTGCAAGCGGGTTGCTATTTAAAATTGTTACATTACTAACCAAAACACTGATGTTTACAGGCAAACTCCGTGTTCCCACCGTGTCAATATACGCCAAATTTACAGTCGCGGTAATGTCATTCGTTGTCAGCCTTGATATAACGTTCCGCGCACCTTGCACTCGAACTGTCGTAACATCAGCACTTTGGCTGACAATGCTGTAACCAAGATCATCAAGGGACAGTTGATTAATAATCTGAATCGGAACACGAATTGTTGTTTCAATAGGCGGATTAAGCACAATCATAATATACGCCCATACAAAAACCGCCAAAACCAACGAAATAATTTTTAGCGTAATATTCTTCTCGAAAATCTTTTTCGTCCATTTTCTCATCGTGTATTGTCCCTCCTATCTTTATCCAGCCACATTCGGAGGTTTCGTTTGATAATTCCGGGGTCACGTCCGGTTTCAAGTCGTTCAACCAAAATTTTGCGTAACATATCAACAGACAAGTCTCGTTTAATTTCTCCCATTTCAGCAACCGAAATTTTGCCGGTTTCTTCCGAAACAATCACAACAAGCGCGTCAGAATCTTCAGAAATTCCAATTCCCGCGCGATGTCTTGTTCCGAGCGCTTTGCTCAAATCCTTATTTTGTGACAAGGGCAAGAAACATGCCGCCGCTTCGATTTTATTTCCGCGAATAACTGTCGCGCCATCATGCAGCGGCGTTTTCGGAACAAAAATATTAACCAAAAGCTCGGCAGTAACTTCGGCGGATATTTGAACTCCGGTTGAAATAACTTCACCGATTTTTGTGTCCCGCTCAATTACCATAAGCCCGCCTGTTTTTGTTTTCGACAACCGCTCAGATGCCCGAACAATTTCAGAAACGGTTTGCGAATTAACACTACCATCCTGCTCGGCATCGCCAAACCATTTGCTAAACGAGCTTCGCCCAACCTGTTCAAGCGCACGGCGAAACTCAGGCTGAAACACAATAAAAATCGCAATAATTCCTACTTGCATTGCATTTCGTAATATAAAATTTACGGTATTTAAATCAATCCAAATACTAATTTGAAATACCACCAAAAGAATTCCAATTCCTTTTAGAAGTTGCAAAGCCCTTGTATCACGTATAAACGCCAAAAGCTTATAGATAACATAAGCAACAATAAGAATATCAAGTATATCAGTAGGACGAACAAGGGAAATAAAGTTGGTGATATTGTTCCAAATATTGTACCACATAGATTTTTCCCCCTTTTTAGATTTTGCTCAAATTTTAATACGCCTTACCCCAATAAACCATAATCTCTGCAGGCTTACCGCAACATACACAAACATCTGCTATTTTTTCCTGTTCAAACGGAATACAACGCGAGGTCGCGGTTGTGTCCGCCTTGATTTTTTCTTCGCATTCTACCGCGCCGCACCACATAGCTTTGATAAATCCGCCATTTTCCACTTTGTTTGCAAAATCAACATAATCGGCTGCTGATGTGGTTTTGCTTTCTCTCGTTTGTTTCGCAGTTTCAAACATATTCGCTTGAATTTCCGCCAATAAATTTATTATTGTTTCCTCAATATTATCAAGAGACGCAAATACTTTTTCTCTCGTATCGCGGCGAACAAGTACGCATTGATTATTTTCAATATCCCGCGGCCCGATTTCCAAACGCAAAGGAATACCGCGCATTTCATGTTCCGAATATTTCCACCCCGGAGATTTATCACTATCATCTAATTTCACGCGAATTGATTTCGCCAATTGTTCTTTCAACTCATTTGCCTTATCTAAAACGCCTTCTTTATGCGATGCGACAGGAATAATCACAAGTTGAGTCGGAGCAATGTTAGGCGGCAGTTTCAAGCCGTTGTCATCGCCGTGAACCATAATAATCGCGCCGATAATTCGAGTTGACATGCCCCACGATGTTTGATGAACATGTTTAAGAGTGTTATCTTCCGCTAAATATTGAATTTCAAATGCTTTCGCAAACCCATCTCCAAAGTTATGCGATGTTCCGGACTGCAATGCTCGTCCGTCATGCATTAAACTTTCAATTGTATATGTTGCATTCGCTCCCGCGAATTTTTCCTTGTCGGTTTTTTGTCCTTTTACAACAGGGATTGCAAGTTGCTTTTCACAAAACTCCGCATAAACATCAAGCATGCGTAACGTTTCCTCTTGCGCCTCTTCATTCGTTGCGTGAGCGGTGTGACCTTCCTGCCACAAAAATTCAGTGTGCCGCAAGAAAGGACGGGTTGTTTTCTCCCATCGAACAACACTGCACCATTGATTATAAAGTTTCGGCAAATCACGGTAAGATTGTATAACATTCGCGTAATGCTCGCAAAATAATGTCTCGGAAGTCGGGCGAACGCAAAGACGTTCCGCCAATTTTTCAGATCCGCCGTGAGTTACCCAAGCAACTTCGGGAGCGAAACCCTCAACATGGTCTTTCTCTTTTTGCAGCAAACTTTCAGGAATAAACATAGGCATATAAACATTTTCGTGCCCTGTTTCCTTAAATTTCGCATCCAAACCTTTTTGGATGTTTTCCCAAATAGCGTAACCATACGGTTGCATAACCATACAACCGCGAACTCCGGAATAGTCAACCAGTTCAGTCTTTTTTATAACATCAGTGTACCATTTGGCAAAATCAACGTCCATTGAGGTTATCGCTTCCACCATTTTAGAATTTTCAGGCATTTTAGCTCCTACTTTCATTAAATAATCTACATCATCACAATTATACAGAATTTATTCCCTACTGTCAACATTTTTCTTTACATTTTTGGGAAAATATGATAGAATGAATTTTAGGCAAAAATTAAGGCAGATGGCTGTGGATTTTGTAAAAACAACAAAACCTTACGCCCCTGCACTTTTCGGCTATAGATTGTGAAAGATCACACAATCTAAGTCTCAAATGGAGGACATATATGAACAAATTTTCAGTAAAAAAATTAGTTTTAACAGGGTTATTACTTGGACTTGTTATCGCGGCTCAGCAATTTAGATGGGTCAATCCGCAAATCGGTCAATTTATCACCGGTTCCTTGGTAAATGCAATTTTGATAATCGCCGCAGTTTGGGCAGGTTTGAGTTCGGGATTAATTATCGGAATTTTATCACCCGTTTTCGCATGGTTGATTACACCGGGACCGGTAATGCAAATGTTGCCGCAATTAGTTTTGGTAATCGCTTTGGGAAATATAGCGATAGTTGTGCTCGCATGGCTTTTCAGGGATAAAAACATTGGGTTTTTCGGTGTAGGATTAGCATTGGGTTCTGCATTAAAAGCCGCTTTAATATGGGGCGGCATGCTACTTCTTATCAGTCCTTTTATGTTCGGAGACAACGTTCCCGCTCCTATGCAAGAATCACTCACAGGATTTTGGTCAATAAATCAATGGGTAACTCCTTTCGTAGGAAGCGTTTTTGTTTTATTAATCCGTCCGGCATTAAATAAAGCGCTTAAACGAAGTAATTAATAATTTGCGAAAGAGGCGAGTGAATTGCATGACTTATACAAATTTGACGTTCGCCGCGCGACAGAGACGGAAATCCCCGCGATTATGCAAATAACGCAGGAAGCGTTTGCTAAATATTGCGAACTTGCCTTAATTGAACCTGCAAAAATTGCGGCAACCTTTGAAACATTTGAGGATGTAGCACATGATATAGCAACAAAAGAGGTTTATGTCGCGTTTATTGATGATGTTCCGGTCGGAAGTGTGCGTGTAGAAGTCTTAGACGAAAACCGCGCAAGATTAAGTCGTTTCGGCGTTCGATTAGACTATCAAAATAACGGAATCGGCAAAATTTTAATGAATGTTGTTGACAACCGCATGCGGCTTAAAGGCATCAAAACATTAGAACTTTTCACCGCGTCTAAGTTTCGGGCGTTAGTGCGATTTTATTATGGGCGCGGATTTTATATTGAGGAAGTAAATAACCAACGCGGATATTTGCGCGCGAAATTAGTGAAAGAATATGTGTAGGAGATGATAATCATGAAAATCAAAGGGTTATATTCAGAATTTGAAAAATTGGACGGACAACCGATAAATGTTTCCGGTTGGATTCGTAATATTCGGGTGTCAAAAAATTTCGGATTTATTGAACTTACAGACGGGTCATATTTTAAAACAGCACAAATCGTGTTTGAAGACGGGCTTAATAATTTCTCTGAAATTGCTAAACTCAACATCGGCGCGGCAGTAAGCGTGAATGGCATTGTTGCCGTCACACCTGACGCTAAGCAGCCTTTTGAAATCAAAGCCGAAGCGGTCACAATCGAAGGTGAAAGCACACCCGATTATCCTATGCAACCAAAACGCCATTCTATGGAATTTCTTCGAACACTACCTCACTTGCGTCCGAGAACAAATACATTTTCGGCAGTGTTCCGCGTTCGTTCGCTAATTGCGTTCGCTATCCATAAGTTCTTTAACGACCGTGGGTTTGTGTATGTTCACACACCGATTATTACAGGAAGCGACTGCGAAGGCGCAGGAGAAATGTTCCGCGTTACAACGTTAGATTTACAAAACGTACCGATGATTGAGTGTAAAGAAATCGATTACTCCAAAGATTTCTTCGGAACCGAATCAAGCCTAACTGTTAGCGGACAGCTTGATGTCGAAAGTTTTGCGGCAACCTTTGGTGACGTTTATACATTCGGTCCGACCTTTCGGGCGGAAAACTCCAATACAACACGTCACGCTGCAGAATTTTGGATGATTGAGCCGGAAATTTCATTTGCCGATTTAAATGATGATATGCAACTTGCAGAAGATATGCTAAAATTTATCGTGTCCTACGTTCTTGAAAACGCGCCGGCAGAAATGGAGTTTTTCAACAATTTTGTTGACAAAACCTTACTCGAACGCCTAAATACAATTGTTAACAATGAATTTGGGCGAGTTACCTATACCGAAGCCGTGAAACTTTTAGAAAACAGCGGAAAATCTTTTGAATACCCTGTAAAATGGGGAATTGATTTGCAAACCGAGCACGAGCGGTATCTGACCGAGGAAATTTTCAAAAAACCTGTGTTCGTAACCGATTATCCGAAAGATATTAAGGCGTTTTATATGCGCTTAAACGGTGATGAAAAGACTGTCGCTGCAATGGATTGCCTTGTTCCCGGCGTTGGCGAAATTATAGGCGGTTCGCAACGCGAAGAACGGCTTGACGTTCTTCTTCGCCGTATAAAAGAATGCGGACTTGATGAGAAAGACTATCAGAATTATATTGACCTGCGCCGTTTTGGAACAAATAAGCACGCAGGTTTCGGCTTAGGTTTTGAACGCGCGGTGATGTATTTGACAGGAATGGGTAATATTAGGGATGTAATTCCATACCCAAGAACAGTTGGGAACTTGTCGTGAACCCACGACCGAAATTTTTTTAAGGAAGTGAAATTATGTTAGAACTAAATGAAATACGTTTAAAATTAGATGCAATGAACGGCGACATAACCGATTTGAGGGATTCACTTTAACATAGAAGCAACTGTTTCTGAAACGGCGCGGCTTGAAGAGCTTTCAATGCAACCGGATTTTTATAACGATATGGATGCGGCTAGTAAAATTATGCAACAAATTAAGGGATTAAAGGACAAAGTTGCACGATTTGACACATTAAAATCAGAGTGGGAAGATGTTTCCACCTTAGTTATGCTTGCAATTGAGGAGAATGACGAAAGCGTTTTGATCGAAGTAAAAGAGGGGTACACTAAGTTAACAAACGACTTGGAAACCATGCGGCTTGAAACGCTGCTCACCGGCAACTATGATAAAAACAATGCGATTATTACACTTCACTCCGGCGCGGGCGGAACCGAAGCGCAAGATTGGTGCGAAATGCTGTTTCGTATGTACTCGCGCTGGGCGGAACGACGTGGATTTAAAGTTACAACCCTTGACTTTCTCGATGGCGAGGAAGCGGGTTTAAAGAGCGTTACCATTGAGGTTGAAGGCTTAAATGCATATGGTTATGCGCGGGCGGAAAAGGGCGTTCATCGTTTGGTGCGAATTTCGCCGTTTGATTCGTCAGGAAGACGGCACACATCCTTTGCTTCGGTTGATGTTATGCCTGAAATTAATGACGATATTGAAATCAATATAAATCCGGAAGACTTAAAGGTTGATACTTACCGCGCAAGCGGCGCGGGCGGGCAACATGTTAACAAAACGGAATCCGCAATTCGCATTACACATATTCCAAGCGGAGTTATTGTGGCTTGCCAAAATGAGCGGTCGCAACATAAAAACCGTGACACAGCGATGAAAATGCTGAAAGCGAAACTTGCCGAAATCGCCGAACGGGAACAAAAGGAGAAAATCGAAGACATCAAAGGTGTTCAAATGGAAATCGGTTGGGGAAGTCAAATTCGTTCCTACGTTTTCCACCCTTACAATATGGTGAAAGATCACCGCACAAATTTTGAAATAGGCAACACGGGCGCGGTTATGGACGGCGATTTGGATGGGTTTATTAATGCGTATTTGAAGGCGAAGTCACGTGGGGAGCTTATTTAGATTTCTTTCCAATATTGGCAGGCTTTGCGGTTTTGTTCACTTCTTTTGAACTTAGGATATATGCAATAACCGCAATTTATATCAATATATCTAACTTGCCCACCAGTTTTATATACCCTGATATAATGCTGTATAAAATGATTACAGTTTCCGCAAGTTTTTTCGCTCATATTATTTGCTCCTTTATAGGATGGTGGGCAATTTGAATTATACCCTAATTGTCATTCTGAACCGCAGTGAAGAATCTTTAAGCCCTTTCACTTCGCTCAGGGTGGCATGACTGTGCGGTGGTAGGGCGTGACGCCCCCGGCACGCCGTAAACGAGATGCCATTTCAAAATGGCGCGTCGAGGGCGCCGCGCCCTACATCAAATCACGGGCGAACGCGGTTCGCCCCTACACATGGTATAAATATATTATAATGCACGCCTGTGTATTTGTCAACACAAAAATCCACATTTGTGCATTTTTGTGAAAAGTAGACAAAATAAAGAAGGTGTTTTTATGTTTTATGACAGATTAAAAGCAGAGTGTGAAAGGCAAGGTTTAAAAATTACACCTGTTGTTATTGAGTGTATAGGATCAGCCGGCAGAATAGCAGATTGGAAAAAAGGAACTATCCCAAGCGGGAAAATAATTATCGCGCTTGCGAAAAGATTAAATGTGTCTGCCGATTATTTGTTAGGGCTGGTTGATGAGTGAGATTGAAGAATATCGCAGTATAGTTTGTAATAGCCCTTTGTAGGGCGCGGCGCCCTCGACGCGCCATTTTGAAATGGCATCCTGTTTATGGCGTGCCGGGGGCGTCACGCCCTACAAACAAGGATTTTGACCCAAAAATCAAGGAGTGATAAAAATATGTTTGACAAACTATCATTTATAGAAACTCAATATGAAGAATTGTCGCTAAAAATCAGCGACCCTGATGTGATTGCCGACCAAGATGTTTGGCAAAAACTTTGCCGCGAACATTCTTCTATTTCACCAATCGTGGAAAAATACCGCGAATATAAGAAAAACGTTGAAACAATGGAAGAAAGCAAGCTAATTATGGATGATTCTTCCCAAGATAAAGATTTCCGCGATATGGCGGAGGAAGAATTCTACTCCGCGCGGGACAATATTGATATTCTGGCGGACGAATTAAAAATATTACTGCTTCCGAAAGACCCAAATGATGATAAAAACGTTATTGTTGAAATTCGGGGCGGAGCCGGCGGCGACGAGGCGGCATTATTTGCTAACAGCCTGTTTCGTATGTATTCGATGTATGCCGACAACCGCCGTTGGAAAACCGAAGTTTTAAGCGCGCACGATATTGGAATTGGCGGATTTAAAGAAGTTTGCTTTGAAATTAACGGCCACGGCGCATATAGCCGATTAAAGTTCGAGAGCGGCGTTCACAGGGTACAACGGGTTCCCGAAACCGAATCGCAAGGACGAATTCATACGTCAACCGTAACAGTTGCGGTTCTTCCCGAAGTTGAGGAAGTTGACATCGACATTAATGCGGAGGATTTGAAAATCGACACTTACCGCGCGGGCGGCGCAGGCGGCCAGCATGTTAACAAGACAGAATCCGCAATTCGCATTACCCATATTCCCAGCGGAATTGTTGTCGCTTGCCAAGATGAACGTTCACAGCATAAAAATAAAGATGCGGCAATGAAAATGTTACGTTCTAAGCTTTACGAGGTTGCCGAGCGCGAGCGAAGCGAATCTATCGCGGCAGATAGGAAAAGTCAAGTGGGAACAGGCGACAGAAGCGAACGAATTCGCACGTACAATTTCCCGCAAGGGCGAGTAACCGACCATCGAATCGGGCTGACACTTTACAAAATCGATGCGATTATGAACGGTGATATTGATGAGTTGCTTGACGCTCTGATTACAACCGATCAAAGCGAGAAATTAAAAACAATTGAAGAATAAAAAAACGCGGTGTCAATTGACGCCGCGTTTTAATATTATACATTATATTTCAACTTACTATTCAGCCGCAACCGCCGGAGCTTCAGCCGGTTTATTTTTGATGTCTTTGTAGAAATTAACAAGGGTCATCATCATGTACGGCAATACGAAAACAAGTGCAAGACCAAATGTCACAATTGAAATAAGTAACCATACAGTAAACGACAATTCAAGACCAAATAATTTGCTCTTGTTGCCATCCATTATTCTGATACTTTCTTTAAGTGCTTGCATTCCTGTTAGGTTAGGATTATCTGCAAGTATAAAGATTGTCATTGAGTAAGAAAGTGCTTTAACTACAAATACACCAATTGCAGCCAATATCAAAGCAACTCCTATTGATGAAAACAGAGCGCTTAAAGTTCCTGCCAAATTAGCTAAGAATACTGAACCCATAAACCAGCCGCCTTGAAGAATCAATCCGCCAATCAAAAGCATAATTGCCGCCGGAGCCGCAAACGCAAGAAACCACAATAAAAGAAATGCCATCACCAAAAACATAGCCCATACAGTTCTCCAAAAAAGTTTAAACCCTTCAAGCATATCTTTCCATACAGGTTTTTGCCCCTCGCTTAAGCGAAGGAATATGCGCGTAATAGCAAATGCCACCGGCGCGCCAATTAAAAATCCTACAACTGCTCCTAACAACGCAACAAAAATGCTAACTACAGGAAAGTGCATT
>Ga0123355_10020407_pt1 | contig 10581 bp, 9 predicted proteins | sample TergutEmb28metaG_3_FD_89872 | JGI IMG/M metagenome (GOLD analysis project Ga0123355, IMG submission 89872) | Embiratermes neotenicus P1 segment gut microbial communities from Petit-Saut dam, French Guiana - Emb289 P1 | ecosystem: Host-associated > Arthropoda: Insects > Digestive system > Gut ... | reverse complement strand
AGTTCTTGTCTTATGTCTTCGCTTCTTATTTTGTCCAGTCTTGTGTATCCTGTAACACTTCTTAGAAAGCGCATCTCTGCAGCTTCTAGGCGAGTCATGTCTCTCTGCGTGGTTACCCATGTTACGTTGCCATACAGTAGTGATGGTCTAGCTACGACTTTATAAAATTTCATTTGTGTTTCTGTACGGGTTTTCTTTAAGTGTTTTCTAATAGTGCCGCATATTCTTTGGAATCTGTTTATTTTTTGTCAAAAATCTGGCTCACCGTCTAAACTCAGTTCGCATCCAAAATGATTAAATTGTTTCACTTGTTCTAATATTGACCCGTCTATTTCTATTTTAGAACGCACCAGGTGTTTTCCTTTAAAAGCCATAATTTTTGTTTTGTCCGTAGATATTTTGAGGTTGTAGTTTGCTCATTTGGTTTAATAAATAGATTTCTGGAGTTTGTCTTCAGAGCCTTGTATTATTATTATTATTATTATTATTATTATTATTATTATACACACACACACAAGCCATAACGCACATATTCGAAACTGTGACATGATGCAAAAACTCAGTCCAGATTTGTAATCGCCATGAAATAACTAAACCCTTATTATGACCTTGCCCATCTATGTCATCAAAGTAGTGTCAACGGGCACTGCGTAATCCGTCCCCAGTAATGTGAGAACCAATCCACCAACAATAAGCAGTTGGAAAATTACGACGCTGGGCGTCATTGGAGCGATGGATATACAACTTTATATTGCAGCATGTTTATGTCACACATGCACACATTAGACCAGGTGTGCACAAATCCCGGGCGCCAGGTCGCACAAGCGAATGTATTCTATACGGTCGCGCCTATCATTGGGGATCCTTAATATGGATCTTGTCTCACGCAAGCATTTGGAGCCTGGAATTTTGAGATGGTTTCTATATGTTTCGGAAATCCGTGCAGTCTTGTATTAGGCCTCTATCTAATGTAGATGGGAAAGGTGGGTGTGGGCACTGCCGCCAGAACCTCATATCTCACAGAATAAATATGACAGATTCCACTAAGCTGTGGGTCACCTGTCACCACGGCATGGCACAACTGACGTTGGTGTGTAGTCACCTTTACTGCCCGCCCGCCTAACACCCCCCTCCTCCCTAGAACCTCGAGGACAGTAAATTGTCTGCCATTACCGGGAAATCCAACCCTGTTTTTTCGGTCCTCCAGCCCACAGCTTAATGAATATAATGACTGAGCTAGTACAGGTCCTAATATTTAATAATACTGATTAATGTGTAACACTGTTACGGTAAACACGTGAAGTTAGCCAACTGCGTATATCGTACTGTACACTGACCAGGTTGTTACGCAGCGAATGTTGGTAATTGTTTACCGACTTCTCAGGAAAGCCCATCGGTCCCATTTTCAAGGATAAAGCCGGCAAACAAATACCGACACACACTGCTTAACAGCCCAGAGGAGCGAAGGAGTCATCCACATCAGTGTTTCTCAACCTTTGGGAGACCGCGGCCTGGTAAATTCTTTTTTCATAAGAGGAGGGCCCGGTCCCAACAGATTTACTCGACAGTACCTTTCCCATTTTTTTTAAGTCCATACATTAAACTAACATAAGTATTAATAAATAATTATGGTATAATCATAAAGAGTATTAGTACAATTATGTGTACGGTGTGGCATGTTGACAAATATAAAATTACATTTAAATTAGTTATTAATTCCAGGAGAATCGTTCGCGGCGGCCCGGTATAATTGATGCCAGGGCCCGGTATCGGGCCGCGGCCCGGCGGTTGAGAAACACTGATCTACATCGCGATGGAAACCTCAAATCTCGCAGGATCTTCCAGTTTATACTGTGGTGCTAGGCATGTTTTAACTTTCGAGGGAGGCAGTAGGCTCCTCCAATAATCTGGTAATCAGTTACAGGTATAGACTGACCACATAATGCCATACATCTGAACTTTCGTGCGATGTGATGCGTTAACAGAAGAACTGAACAATTTTATATGTTTGGCACCAGTCTATACCAATGGAATCGAACCATTTATTCCCTGTCCTTGTACGCGCCCATCACCCTTTGTTCTTTAAAGATGGTACGATACTACCCCATAGAAATGGAACATTTTCAGCTCATTTCTCCCTTTTACCTGCCAAATACCCACCGCTCTTATGTTGGATGATGGATAGACTACACAGATTCACTAAGGTACACTCTATCCTTTCCTTGTTATTAGGTTAGTAGTAACATCTGAAGTTTTCAAGGATATAGAAATTGTTTTAGTCAGGGATGAACGCACAGTAGCGTTTCAGTTTTACTAAGAAAGTGTAGAATCCAATTATGGCGATAAGCAGACGTGCCTTTTATTCGGCGTATATACATACATACATTTATCGTATTATTAGCTGTTTCAGCAGCGCCTGTAACTCAAAGGACTAGGCACCTACTGAAATCGACCCTCGGTCCGCATCCCTAAGGAGTGTTTATTGAAATCGCTCGCTTCGACTGCTTCCAGATGAGATAAAGGAGAGCCACTAAATGGATTTTCATGAAATGTGATAATGAGGACTGTAAACATTGTCACTTCAATTTTCGTTAAAATAAGGGAAAAGTATTCTTCACACGGATAATTACAAGTGTTTCCGTTGGCAAATCGGGCTTAATTCTAGAAAAAAAAAAAGGGGGGCAAGGCTCAGGAATTCGATTCCTGACCCTCGAAGTTGGGGCCGATAGGTTATCCCGAAAAGTCGGTAAGAAATTATCACTACCCGCTGCGTAATAGCCCAGAAGAGCGCAAATCTCATGCACATCGCGATGGAAACTTGAAATCACGTAAAGATGAAGTTGTCTGCAAGAATGGCTTAAAGGCATATGGAGGGAGTAGAAGCATAGCTCCACTCATTCTTCACCTCGGGACCAGATGGGGGTGTGGTCAGCTTCACGTACCAGCCGCTTTACCGGCTGGGAAATAACCCCGGGTACATATTGAATAGGAGGCTAAGTGGGCTCCGGGACTGGGCCGGATGTTTCGGAGAAGAGAATATCCCACTAAACATTAATCCAGGTAATGACCAATACATTTTTTCTCTCAAAATTTCATTTGATAGTCAATGCAAATTTTTAATTACGTCTTACAATGTTCGACAATGAATCGAAAGCGATCGCATCAGAATTTTCACCCTGTGTGAAAGACTACGATATTGCCTAGAGCTTAGCCAGTTAAAATTCGATGACTGCAAACAAATGCATATGGATTTTGCAAACATGCAGTCTGACAACTTTTGCCACGATGTGTGTACTCGGTCAGCTGCACACACAGCTGTCTGTATATCAGTCTGTCGTATCTGGCAATTTCACAACGAAATCATAAACGCGAAGGCACTGACGCACAGAAGTATTCCACAATTAACAGATACGTGCTAGTTAATTGATTAGATTAGTAAACGTACCTGCAGGCCAGAATATTTGGAAGCATTCTGGATTTCAAACTTTCGCCGTGTTCTGAATGTTGTATGCTGTCTTCTGGGTAATTCCCCGGCGTCTGAATTTGTGTTCCGAAAAGTTGGCATATAAAATACAGACGCCGGGGAATTACCTAGAATACAGCATACAATATTTTGAAGCATTTTTATAAGCACGAATTGTTAACGCGGTTGTGTGTGCCCTGATTTTGGAGTTAACTCGAAATGTCAGATTTCAAGAAACTGTGATGCAACAGAGGTAAAAGAACATGGCCGTCGATACGCTGGGGGAATATATGTGCCGCACAAGAGTTTGTAATATGACATGCCCTCCTTGAATTACCCGTCTTTTTCAGAATGGATATGAATTAAGCAAAAATTCTGAAAATAGGGCAAATTTATGGACTTCATGATTATCGGAATTCAAAGCGATTGTACTGTACCCCTAAACAGCGTTAAGAGGCTCGTATTTGTAATGGTGATAGAGTGTTTTCTGTGAGGAATGAACTAAATTCTTAAATAATTATACAAATTTCAGGCTTGCAAACTATCCGCCTTTCTGGAGAATTTAATCTTCTTTTCGGCCATTACGTTGTACACTCACGCTCTGATAATGTTGTGTTATAATTCCGGGCTGCACTGCGAAGTACCACACTATATGAACTGCAAGGAATGTATTAATAATGCGACCACTTTCACGTCCTGGGAGGTGGGCTGTAGAGAGCTACGATAAATTAAGAGCTGAATAAAACCGCGAAAAGCATACTGACATTCCACTGAGATCCTTCGCTTTTTCTGTACCATTTCTAAAAAAAAAATACAATGAAAAAATACATAACAATAATGTCTCCTGCGCTATGAGCGTGACAGCTGGTTTCTCAGGCGTCTGCGAAAGCAGACTGACGGTGCTGAGAATGTTTTAAGGAATGGTAAGGGTCAACTGGACAACAAAGACGCAAATTTGTTATCATACCAAAGTTAGGACTATAGCTTTGTATGAAGTTCTGAACAGCACAGGCTTCACAATTGTGCCGCCCCAGAAAAACATATTTGCCCCCCCTCCCCTCACCTTTCTGTCCCAGTTTTTACTCACACTTATCTGTACCAATTTTTTGGACTACTCAAAATTTAGAAAAATACAACCCAGACAACTTCTTCTTCTTCTTATAAAGCGCTACAACCTACACCCATACAACTTCGCAGTTAAACAATTTCCAGTTGTTATAGTCAGTTAATGTCGCCACCGTCACGTTTTGCTTTGACGGTGCCCTCAGTCGGTCCTGGCTATGGACAAGGATGAACTGTGCGAGATTTGAGGTTCACACAGTGTGACCAAGATTGTGTTCTGGGATACATCAAGCAGCTCCGTCGAATGACACGTCTAACCTGAAGATTGTGGCCCCCAGTGGAAGGTAGACCGTGGACAGTGTGCAGTGGGGTGTTTGTGAACAGGACTATGAACCACAGGCAGCAATTTCCCATCTAACCAGACGACTATGCCATGAACTTAATCACCGCTTCATTCTTGCCTCTCGGTTTACATTTCGTGACCACACCGTCAGGCTGACTGCAAAAAAAAAACAGATAAATGCCCGCTTACCTCTACATTTACTGATGATTATGGCACGAATTACTCGTTCGCTCGATGTCAAGAAACTGCAACTGTTCTTGAGGTTTGGCGCTCACAACACCTACTCGCGGTATGTCTTAGCACGTCTCTTTGTTGCAACAACGGCTCCATCTAGAACTGGGAGTCATGGTGGCCTTGGGGTGACGTCATTATTCTCGTGGACTATCCGAGCTTACGACAGTCTGTAATTTGTCTTTAAAACTTTTAGATATGTAAGTCTGTGTATGTGAGTGTACAACACACGCACACTCACACACGCAGACATTCATATCTAAAGTTGTAACGACAAATAATACTTTTTTTCCCTCCAATTTTCCCGATTTACGGAGGGAATTCCTTTACTATGAAGGTTCTCAGGATTCCCAAGCTTGACCTCACTGAATCACTGATAAATCTATGGCATCGAAGTAGTCGAAGAAAAACCTGTCCCATGGCCGCTTTGCCAACATCAAATCTCACTTGAACTGGCCCGGGATCGAATACCTTTCCTCTGCGTCGACTAACCGACTAAGTCCAAGGCACAGTCTTATGGAGACTAGGATTTTGTTCAAAATTCGGTTTCTACCTCAAAAGGTACAGGTTATTTCTTAAGACCAGTCGGTTAGTGATGCACACCAGAGGCGTCCGAACTTTTTTGGCAAAGGACCACAACTTTTATTGTGGACTGCTTGTGGGGCGCAAGGTGTGACCGAAAGCTTTATAATACAACAACCAACAATGTTAAAAACACAACAGATAATATTCATTTTGAGATGGCACGTATGCGAATTCTGAATAATGTGAGCTGGACGAGATATCTGCAGTCACGGTTACTTCACTCCGTGTTTGCCCTGCACGACGTACACCACACGTTACTCACTTTAGACATATTACAAATATCACGTACACGCGTAATGGGTAATTTCGTTTACACCCGTAAGGAAAGTAGGGCCCTCCCTGCGTCGATTGACACGAAACTGTATTACGTTCAGACATCATATGCGGAATTTCACTGAAAAAGGTAAAAAGTAAACAATCCCATTACAGGCCTGGACAGGCCCTGAGGGTTCCAGGAGGTTGAGGCTCCCAGATTTCAAGACAGTCGGCACATAAAGGTGGTACGGTTGTCAGCCCTAAGCACCGGTCGCCTTTATCCCCAGGAAATATTCCTGGTACTCCTTTCTGTTGGAGGCTGAGTCGACCCCAGGACCATAGTGCGGACGGAAGGATTATGTCAATGAAAAATTCCAATGACACCATCGGGAATGGAACCCGCGACCTTCAGGCTCGTAGTGCAGTGCCTCAACCAACCGCGCCAACTTATATATATATATAAGCCTTTCAGTGCGCTGACTTTCCAAAAAACAAATAGAAAAGAAAAAAAGAAGAAAAGAAAGAAATAATCACAGTCTTTCAAGACATTTCTGTGGACAATCCTGTACCGAATTTTATCCAAATCGGACGTAAAATGTGCCCCCTCCAGTAAAGCAAGCCTTTCAGTGAAACGGTTTTTACAAAACTGGCAAGTGTTCGACATTCTGCGCCTAATTTCACCCGAATCGGTCCAGATATATGCCGTTTACGAACAGAAATTCATCTACGCCCTGACGTAAAGTACGGCTGTCGCTGTGAAGATTTCCATGGGACTCGCGATTCTTGACAATTTTCTGTAAAGAACTCCTGTACCAAATTCAACGAACATCCGACAAACGTTTTTACGTTTTGTTGACCGTGCATCCTAATAAAATGATAGTCTCTTTTTTAACAACTTGATGCACAAATTCTTTAATACATTTATTACATTCCTCTACATGTTTCGAGCACCATTTTGCTCATCTTCAGGAGGACAATTGTATTAACACAGCATCTGGTATCGTCACTCTCTTTGGGTGACTGTTCAGTACAGTCACCTAAAGACAGTGACGATACCAGATTCTGTGTTAATACAATTGTCCTCCTGAAGATAAGCACAGTAGTGCTCAAAACATGTAGAGGAATATAATAAATGTACTAAAATAAAGAATTTGTGCATAAAGTTGGTGAAAAAAAAAAAGACTACCATCCGACAAACGGTTTAGTCGCTGATAATAAGTCACAGATGGACATACGGACGGGCGATCTCCACATAAGGTGTCATTACTTTACTTCTTAAACAGAGCCTAATAATAATTACATATTGCGCTTTACAATGTTCTGGCACTGTTCAAGACGGATATAAGTCCACTGACCATCGGATAGTGTCCCTCTGTTAGAATGTGGGTTCACGAGACAGGACTAATCAAGGTTCACAACCAACGTTTCGTAAGCCTGTTCTGTCTCCATCATCACTGTCGATGACACTGATGGAATTATCCTCAGAGAAGTTGATTTTTGGCTCAACCATGACGCAGTTGATTCTCACACCAAATTCTAGCACATTCTCTCACAGCGTTATTTCCCAAATTGTATGCTATAATTTTCGTTGTCCCTACTACTCACAAATTTCTCATTCAGTTACGCGTTGAGGTAAATACAGTTTCTAGAAAAGCCTCGTCATACGTTTAATTTAAAGCCACGTAAATAACTACCTAGCACGCGTTCCTTTGTCTGGTATTGATTATTCAGAAGTAATGTGTGACATAAATCTCCGACGTGAAAAAAAAAAAGAAGTGCATCAGTAGCCGACTTTCAACGATCGTAACACAAAACAAAAGTATTCATATCAGAGCTAAAGGCAGTACAATGGTATTTTAAATGTCTAGCAGTAATTTCCACAGCTGTGGCTGAAGTGGTGTCGGATGATCCCTGAGGCCGTTGGGATTTCGTCACGCACAGCAAGACACGAAAGCATATAAGGGGGTGCACATATAAATCCATTCACATTTAATCTAGGCATTAGATGGAAGTCGTTGGTCAACTTCACGCCCCGGCTGCTTTACCCCTACAGAAAAAGCTCCCGGTATCCACTGAATGGATCGCTTAGTGTGCCCCAAAATCGGAACGAGTGTTTCGGAGAAGAGATGAATCTCTTGTCCATGCTGGTAATCGAACCACTATTTCTCGGTTACCCAGTTCGAGGCCTGATTACTATATCGACTGAGCTATCCCGGCTACTAGGATTTCGTTGATTGTCAGGAGAAAATCACCAGTAAGCTCGTACATGGGAGCTTGGTGGCTGCTCTTTTTTGTTGCGACGTGCTGCCGGAGATGTCCGACTGTTGTCTGCTCCACTGACGTTCGTTCATACGACAGAAGTTACATACATTATAATCAATGCTGGAACTACATAACATTTGTTGATGGAACAGTAACGTCAGAACATATTATAGGGTCTTCCTTAGAAAGGTTTTGTTAAGATATTTCTTGCTTTGGTACAAAGTCAAGTTGTCCCTCTACAGGACACAGAAGTTGAGGTACAGCTCCACCCATTCTTAACCTCAGCATGTTGATGTGAGTGGCTAGCCTAACGCCCCGGCCGCGTTACCCACGGGCAAGAGACGTCGGTACGCATAGAATGGCAGGCCGGGTGGCCCCAGAGGCGGTCTTGATGATTTCGAGAATAGAAAAATCTCTTGCCCCTACTGGAATTCGAACCACGAACAGTCCAGCCCGTAGCCCAGTCGCTGTACCGACTATTCCATCCGGCTCCACACTTCCAATTTATCATTCACCAATCCCCGTGCCATTCGACTCTAGTGACGTGCTATACACAGAGTGTTGTAAAAAAAACCACGAATAAATCTCAAATTTGTCTGTTCTCGTCAGTTTAAAAAAAATCTGTAGGCCTAAGCATTTGCACTTCCGACATCAGCGCCACATGTTCTGCTAATCGGTACCATTCTGAAATATCTCTGTAAATCGCTTGCTAGATGACTAACAAACTCCAAGCAGCACAGTCCTTCTTAGACTGGAAGAGTTCTTCAGCTACTCAAGAAATACTTCGCGTTTCGTGGAACCCGAAGGTTCGCTATTGTTCAGTTTATCAAACCAACCCTACATGCACTGAAATGTGAACACAATAGATATGCAATCCCCTACATGTCTCGGCACTTCTTGAGTGCCATCATCAGGGCGTCCTTGTATCGGTTAAAGCTGTGTCGTTCGAACTGGCCTGTAATGCGAGGCTTGGTAACTAACACACATATTAAAGTCTGATTAAAACAAAATACATACATCAAACAAGATAAATAACATCAAAATTTTAAAACTTTTTAATAAGTGGCTATGTTTTCTAGTGTTCAATAACAGGCTTTAATATCAACTCATTCATAGTAAATATCATTGGTTATTGTCGTTTCCATGGTTGGGTCGCCGGTCACATACCATTCGCTGCTTTGGGGTCACACATACATAGGGCCCCATACACTCAGAGTTAAACTGTGCAGTTTAACTGTGTAAAAAATATTGCACGAAAAACTGAATTGAATGTTCCCTGGTACAGCACGGGTTTCCCATCAGATTTATCAGTTTTTATTGTCAGTTCTGTGTGTCTCCTTGTGCGTGTGACTATGGTGGATAAAAACAAGGCTGTGGGATTCCCTAAACGAACTGTGCAGTTCTCTGTTTGAAAGACGACTGGAAAGGACAGTTCTGAGGGCTGCGCTACTGCCTGTCAAAACTGCGCAGTTTACTCAGTTTTTCCGGCAGGTATGTCACACAGTAAAATCGCTCAGTTTAACTGAGAGTATATAGCGCCCTTAAAAGGTTACGAACAGCTGTCCTAAAGTAATTGGCTCCGCAATCGCTCCGTCCTCAAAAGTTCGAGCGTTCTACTGTTACCAATTACAGGAACTTGCAATGCAATTCTGTGGCCTCAAATGTCCAGTAGTTCAAAAGATACGACGGCGGAAACGCAGACAGCAAGGCAATGTCATTTACACCGCTCTTTAAACAAGGAAAGTAGTCCAGGATCATTTTAACGCAGTCACGGTGAGGAAAATGAGGTGACAGGATGACTAACTAGCGCTCTGAACATTTGCGCAGTTCCCGGGAGAGACAACAGCGATTACTCAGTCCTCTAACTTCCTCCCTCCCCTAGCTCACGCCCGTCGTAATGCGATTCTTACGTCACAACCTCCTGATATGACCTGAAGAACTAAAAACAGATACAAATAAACGCAAACAAAGAACGGAGATATAGTTGAATTATGCACAGCGCGAACTGCTTCCCTCCTTGCTGTTCCTATTCCCAGGCATTCAAAAGAAGCGAAAAACACCAGACAGTTTTCCGAAAGCAAGGCACATTATTTTAATGTAATTTATTGTTAAGGGCGGAGGAACAACTGGGCGTCTTAGCTTCCGGGAGTAACACTGTTTGCTCCCAGAACTTTTAGTGATTCATTATTATTAGTCATTATTATTATTATTATTATTATCATCATCATCATCATCATCATCATCTCCTTTATGCAGGGTATTTATACTTATATTCGTGAGACAAACTATGTCCCTAGGGAATACAGTGTTGCAGCTATTCTGTTGTTACTATTCATGGTGCTTATATCGTTAGTTTCAATGTTGAATCTATTGTACTTTT
>Ga0123355_10020406_pt1 | contig 10581 bp, 7 predicted proteins | sample TergutEmb28metaG_3_FD_89872 | JGI IMG/M metagenome (GOLD analysis project Ga0123355, IMG submission 89872) | Embiratermes neotenicus P1 segment gut microbial communities from Petit-Saut dam, French Guiana - Emb289 P1 | ecosystem: Host-associated > Arthropoda: Insects > Digestive system > Gut ... | reverse complement strand
CAACCCCCACCTCATTTTTCTCCCCCCTATATCCCCCCCTCCTGCGCGGTTTTTTGGTGAACCCTCCCCCCCCCCCCCCCCCCCATGTAACTCCTTATCCTGTAACGACTTACGACACTTTTTGTTCACGTTAGGCGCAATAAACATAGCGCCTAACAGTATACAACATCCCGCACACACCTTAGTACTACACCACAGAAGGGACATTTTCTTCTCTGGAATAACAGGCTCAGCGCAGGCTCACAGTTTGCGCCGCCTTTTATTTTTGTGTCCCGTTGGGGCGCTTCCGCCAAAAGGCGGCTAATTTGTCCGGACGCTAGTCCGCGCGATTACCCGCCGTAAGGAAGCGGGGATCGCTGAAAGAGGTGTATTTATGAAAAGAGTTACAAAAGTTTTGGGCGGCATTGTCCTTGCCGCACTGGTTGGGCTTTCGGTTACGTCCTGCGACACGGGCGGCCCGGCAAGCGGCGGCGGCCATGTTCCCCCGACAGAAGGGCTTGAGTTTTCCCCGATTGAGGGGGGGCTCGCGGTAACGGGCCTTGTGGGTACGGAGACGGATATCATTATACCCGCCGCCCACAATGACCTGCCAGTTCTTTCCATTGCCAATAGTGCGCTTGCGAACCGCGAACTAACCAGCATTGTCATTCCCAGCAGCGTTGCCACCATCGGTGCTTCGGCATTTTCGAACAACGAACTGACCAGCGTAACCATTGGCAACAACGTTACCAGCATTGGCAATTTGGCATTTGCGGGCAACGAACTGACCAGCGTAACGATTGGCTCAGGCGTTACCAGCATTGGGCAAAATGCGTTCGGGAGCAACCCGCAACTGACCAGCATAACCGTGGGCATGGCTAGCATTGGCGCAAGTTTGTTTGCTCCCAATGTTGCCGCCAGCGCCATTAACACCCCGCTAACCAGCGTAACACTGCTGGACAGCGTTACCAGCATTGCCAATAGCGCATTTGCGGGCAACCCGCTTACCACCATTGCCATTGGAAGCGATGTGAACATTGGCAACGGCAATTCTTTGGGTACGCACGGCGCGGCTTTTGTAAGTTTTTACAATGTCATGGACAGGGTGGCTGGAATTTACACCTTTGTCAGCGGCGGCTGGACGCGCGCGGAGGGAACCGTGTTTACATTTAGCCGGATCGACGCGGGGTACGAGGTAACAGGCATTTTGAGCGGGGAAAGAGAGATAGACATACCCGCCGAACATAACGGCATTCCGGTTGTTTCCATTGGAAATAACGCATTCCAGAACCGCCAGCTTACCAGCGTTACTATACCCGACAGCGTTACCCACATCGGCAATTCGGCATTTGCGGGCAATACGCAAGGTACGAGTAACCGCCTGACCAGCGTTGTCATTCCCAACAGTGTTACCAGCATCGGCAATAACGCATTTCAGTGGAACCGACTGACCAGCGTTACCATAGGCAATAGCGTTACCCACATCGGCAATTCGGCATTTGCGGGCAGTCCGCAAGGTACGAGTAACCGCCTGACCAGCGTTGTCATACCCAACAGTGTTACCAGCATCGGCAATGACGCATTTCAGCACAACCAACTGACCAGCGTTACCATCGGCAACGACGTTACCAGCATCGGCAATAACGCATTTCGGTGGAACCAACTGACCAGCGTTACCATCGGCAACGGCGTTACCAGCATCGGCAATTCGGTATTTGAGGGCAACCAGCTTACCAGTATTACCATCCCCGACAGCGTTACCAGCATCGGCGATTCGGCATTTGCGAGCAACCAACTGACCAGCGTTACCATACCCAACAGTGTTACCAGCATTGGCAGTTTAGCGTTTGGCAACAACCCGCAACTGACCAGGATAACCGTGGGAATGGCTACCATTGGGAATGATTGGTTTAACCCTACTCCGGGATCTTTCATAAACCCCAGCCCCAGAGTTATTACCACCCCGCTCACCAGCGTAACGCTTCTGGATAGCGTTACCAGCATCGGCAATAACGCATTTCGGTGGAACCAACTGACCAGCGTTACCATCGGCAACGGCGTTACCAGCATCGGATGGAGTGCATTTGCTAACAACCAACTGACCAGCGTTACCATTGGCAACAGCGTAACTTTGATCGGCGGTTCGGCATTTGCCAGCAACCCGCAACTGACCAGGATAACCGTGGGCATGGCTACCATTGGGAATGATTGGTTTAACCTTGCTACATGGAATACCGCCAGAGTTATTACCACCCCGCTAACTAGCGTAACACTTCAAGGTAGCGTTCGTAGCATTGGCACTGGTGCGTTTGCGAACAACCAACTGACCAGCATTGCCATCCCAAACAGCGTTACCAGCATCGGCAGTTCGGCATTTGCGAACAACCAATTAACCAGCGTTACCATACCCAACAGTGTTACCACCATTGACGGTTCGGCATTTTCGGGCAACCAACTGACCAGCGTTACCATAGGAAGCGGTGTTACCGGCATCGGCGGGGGGGCATTTGCGGACAACCGGCTGACCAGTGTTACCATACCCAACAGTGTTAGAAGCATCGACGGTGGTGCATTTAATGGAAACCCGCAACTGGCAGTAATACATGTTGCCCCCGGCAATCCAAGCTTTAGTTCAATAGACGGGGTTCTGTACAACAGCAATGCTACCGCTCTGGTTCGGTGGCCAGTAGGAAGACAGGGCGCGGTAATCATTCCCGGTAGTGTTACCAGCATTGGCGCTTCAGCATTTTATGGCAACCAACTGACCAGCATTACCATTCCCGGTAGTGTTACCAGCATTGGCAATTCGGCATTTGCGAACAACCAACTGACCAGCGTTACCATACCCGACAGCGTTACCAGCATTGGCGGTTGGGCATTTTGGAACAACCAACTGGCCAGCGTTACCATAGGAAGCGGTGTTACCAGCATTGGCAGTAATGCATTTGCCAGCAACCCGCAACTGACCAGCATAACCGTGGGAATGGCTACTGTTGGCGTAAATTTGTTTAACCCCAATGATGCCTTTAGCGCCATTAACACCCCGCTCACCAGCGTAACGCTTCTGGCCAGCGTTGCCAGAATTGGCAGTACAGCATTTTCGAGCAACCAACTGACCAGTGTTGTTATTCCCAATAGCGTTACCGATATCGGTAATAATGCATTTTCGAACAACCAATTGACTAGCGTTACCATTGGAAGCGGCGTTACCAGCCTTGCTACCAATGCATTTGCCAACAACCCGCTTACTAGCGTAACCATTGGCATGGCTAACATCCCGAATATCCTGTTTGCGCAACGGGGGCTAACCAGCGTAACGCTTCTGCCCGGTGTAATCAGCATCGGCAATTCGGTATTTGAGGGCAACCAGCTTACCAGTATTACCATCCCCGACAGCGTTACCAGCATCGGGGACAGAGCATTTTTTAGTAACGCCCTGACCAGCATTGCCATCGGAAGCGGGGTGCTTATTACTCAATATTCAACCGCTTCGCCCTCAATGGGCACACACGGCGCTGTCTTCCTGACGCTATACAACCACGAGACCGACGGCGGCGGTTTCCGGCAGGCTGGCAGGTACACCTTCGCTGGCGGCGTTTGGACACGCCAGCCCTAAGCCTCCGCCCGCTTCGCCCAGCCTTCCCGGTGGAACCGGGAGGGCTGCTGGGGGCAATGGCTGGGGCTAACGCCTCTCCCCCCCACCAATGCCCCCGCCGCGCGTGAGCCTCTGGCCTAATGCCCGGCAGGGGAGGATATACGGTTTAAGAATCCATTTGCATGGTGTTTCCGCGAAGGAGACCGTGGCTCCGTAGCGGGTTCCCCATGCGGGATTCTTAAACCGTATATCCTCCCCTGCCGGAGCTTTTGGCGGAAATGCATGGCTCACACGCGGCGGGGGGTCGTAGCCAGAAGCCCCCTAGCCTGATAGAATACAGCGGTGCTTAAAGATTTAAGGAACTTCATTAACGGCTCGGTCTACGGCATGACCCTTATCATCCCCGGCGTCAGCGCGACCCTGTTCGCCATTATCCTTAAGTTCTACGATGAACTCATACAAGCCGTAAACCATTTCCGCGAGGATTACCGAGGGAACTCAAGACGGCTCTTGGTATTTCTGCTTGGCGTTATCGTAGGCTCCGTGGTTTTCAGTTCCCTTGTAGTGTATCTTTTGCAGGCGTTTCCGCTTCCCGCCATGCTGTTTTTCACGGGGCTTTTGACCGGCATGGTTCCGCTTATCGCCTCGAAAGCCGCGGGGCCGCGCCCCGGAATAACGCCCCGCAGGATCGCTCTGGCGGCGTTTTCGCTTACCGCGCTGGTCGCCGCCTCCCGCGCCGTGGCGGTAACCGGAATATATCCGGAACAGGCCGCCGCCGCCATGACCGTGCCTTTGGCGCTGTACGTTTTTCTGGCGGGAATTATAAACGGCGCGACCTTGGTTATTCCGGGATTAAGCGGCGCTTTCCTACTGCTTGTCATGGGCCTGTATCCCCTGATACTCTACGCCATTTCGTCCATCGGCTACTTTTTTCTGGACATGACGAACACTCTGCCGCTGCGGCATAGCGCTGTGGTGCTATTGCCCTTCGGCGCGGGAGCGGCTATTGGCTTTCTTTGCATGGCGCGGCTCATGGAAAAACTGTTGCGTGAGACTCCACAGGCCGTCTACGCCGTCATTCTGGGCCTTCTTCTGGGCTCTGTAATCACGCTGGCCCTAGATCAACTGCGCGTCCACTTAAACGCGCCGCCATTACACCTTGCCGCCGGAGCGCTGACCTTCTGCGCCGGTTGCGCCGTGGCGTATATGCTGGGGAAAAGGCATTAGCGGACAGCCTTTAGTAGGAGGCTTTTCCACCGCCACGTTACAGGGCCTTCTTTGACGCGGCTTTCCATCAGGCTGTGGATTTCGGAAAACCCCTTTTCCCCAAGAAAGGAGGCGATAAAGGCCCCCCAGCTTGATTTTTCCCGGTCAAACCAGAGAGAAAGGTCTTTGGGCAGGACAAGGCGTTCTTCCTTCTGATCCAAGCTGGCGATGTGAACGCTAAAACCCGCCCCGTGAAAACTCTGTTCCAGCGTTTTGCCGTCCCATGCCCAGCGCGCGCTGGAAGCCTCCCTGCTGAAAAACTCCTCCTCCGCTTTTTTGAGTTTTTCGCAAAGGGCAGGGCCGGCCCCGCACTCCGTGGCGAGTATCCCTGAAAGCCGCTGTCCAAGGCGGGGCGGAGTCTGTAGGAGTGAAACATTCCCCCCCACGGCAAGCAGGGCGGACGCGGCGCGGGCAAATGCGTCAAAGGCTGGCTGACCGCCGCCCGCTTGCTGGCCCACGGCCTTGCGCCAAGGCTCCCGCGCGATGATATGGTCAAACACGGCGCAGGAAAGGGCCTCTTCCGCCTGCTGCACAGAAAGCAACAGCCCGCCGGGGCTTACCGCCACAACGGGAACTGAGTCCCCTTCCTTCTGTCCAAGGGCGGCGGAGAATTTCCGCAGGGTTTCCCCGGCCTCCGGTGAATCGACAAGGGCCGCGGTAAGACCCTCCGGGGTACGGCGCAGGCTTTCCCACAATAACAGGCCATCATTGGCGGCGGCTACAAGGACGCGGTGGTGGCGGGCGATGGCGCACTGGCCCAAAACGCGATCCCGGTCGGCAAGAAGCAGGGCGCTCCGGTTCGATTCAAGACGCTTAAACCATCCTTCCCTGCCCTTGGACTGAGCCGACCAGGTAAGCACTTCGCTTTCCGGCATCTGGGCATAGTCGCCAAGCAGGGCCGCCGCCTGAATCTCCCGCTTGCGCAGCACTTCGTCACGGATACGGCCTTCGCTGCCGCTAAGGGACGGCGTGTAAAATATCCTGCCCCGCAGGGAGCCGGGCAGATACTGCTGGGCCGCCCAGTGATCCCGGTAGGCGTGGGGGTAGATGTAGCCCTCCCCGTGGCCGAAGCTTTCGGCGTCCCGGTTCGCGTCCCGCAAGTGGGAGGGAACCTCGGCGTCCTCTTTTTCCACTTCCTTTAGGGCGTCAAAGAAGGCCATCGTGGTGTTCGATTTCGGGGCCGTGGCAAGGCAAAGGCAGGCTTGGGAAAGGGCGAAGTTCCCTTCGGGAAAACCGATGCGGTCAAAGGCTTGAGCGCAGGAAACGACCGTGGTAACGGCTGAAGGGTCGGCAAGGCCCACGTCCTCCATCGCCAGAATTATCATGCGGCGAAAGATAAACGCCGGGTCTTCCCCGGCCCGCACCATTTTGGCCAGCCAGTACAGGGCGGCGTCAGGATCGCTTCCCCTGACGCTTTTTATGAAGGCGCTCGCGGTGTCAAAATGATAATCCCCGTCCCGGTCGTACAACAGAGCCCGGCGCTGGATGCTTTCTTCGGCGGCTTTAAGGCTGACACGGATTTCCGCGCCTTCTGGCGGCGGCCAGCGCCCCCCGGTTTTCGCTGTAGGGCTTGTTTCCACCGCCAGTTCTAGGGCGTTAAGAAGGCTACGGGCATCCCCGCCGGCTACTTCCACAAGGTGTTCCAGCGCCCCTTCCTCAAAAACAACGTTCCATTTGCCGTAGCCCCGCTCCTTGTCGGCAAGGCTGCGCCGGGCGGCGTTTAAGAGGTCTTTGTGTTCCAGCGATGTTAGCTGAAAAACCCGGCTGCGGCTTACAAGCGCCCGGTTTACCTCGAAAAAGGGGTTTTCCGTGGTCGCCCCGATAAGGATAACCGTGCCGTTTTCCACCCAAGGCAAAAGAGCGTCCTGCTGGGCCTTGTTCCAGCGGTGAACCTCGTCAACAAAGAGGATGGTTCTGCGGCCGTAAAGCCTGCGCCGCTCGTCCGAGCGGTCAATGGCCTCGCGGATGTCCTTGACCCCGGCAAGCACGGCGTTAAGGCTTTCAAAAACGCTGCTGGTGGTGTTGGCGATTACCCGCGCAAGGCTGGTTTTCCCGGTTCCCGGCGGGCCGTAAAAGATAAGCGAGGAGAGCCTGTCCGCCTGTATCGCCCGCCGCAGAAGGCGGCCCGGCCCGACAATGTGATCCTGGCCGATGATGTCGTCCAGAACCCTCGGCCTCATGCGATCGGCGAGGGGGCTTTCCCCGGCGGCGGCTTCGGGAGCGCTGAAAAGCCCGTCCACCGGCTACCAGCTTCTGCGGTTGTCCTCTTCGCCCCACCGGTCGGTTGAGCTGTCGTACACCCACAGGCCGTTTATGGAGGTAGAAGCGAAAATGGGCGGCTGCCAGCCCGCATTCCCCTCCACAGTCATGTCCGGGAAGAGGCTGACAGGCTCTTCCCCGGCATTGGTATCATAGAGGGGGGGGGCTTGGCGGATATGCCGCACCGAGCGATGCCTGATGCTGCCCCTGTATAGCGTGACGCTGTTCACGCTGGAGTCAGCGCCCAGAGAGCCGGGCTCCCATAGTATGGGTGAAGGCGCGACATTCCCATTGGGGAGCAGTTCTATTTCCCGGTAGCCGTGAAAACGCCCGTTCGTGCGTACTCCCAACAATAGCAGGGCGGGCTGCCAGCCACTGGCGGCAGCGTGCCGCCGCCACACGCCCATGCCCCCGTTAAAAAACTCAGAATGGTGGGAAATCTCAGGCGGCGAACCAAGGCCGCCCCGGAAGATATGCAGCGCGCCGCCATTTGCCGTAGCGCCCGCCACAACAATATCATCACCTGTGGCGATAATGCCGGTTACGACAAAGGCGGGCGGGGCGGCGTCAGGAGTCCGCTCGGTAAGGAGTCCCTCATAGAGCCCCTCGTCAAACCTGAAAATCCCGGCCCGTTCCGTGGCAAGGTAAATGTCGCCCCCGGCTGTTTCCGTCACGCCGCTAAGGGCGATGGTGTAATTCCCCTGTTTTATAACGGGATCGGGATGGCTAGAATGAGTGGGGTCAAAAGACAGGATGTAGTGATGGTTAAGATCGGTTCTGCGATAGGCGGCGGCGAAAAGCCTGTCCCCCGCGTAATGGAGGCTTTGGATAGCGAAATGGGGATTGCTGAAGACCGGATCCCAACGGCTGTAAGCGGTGTTGTACCTTATAATGCTGGACGAGCCGGGGGGGATGCTTACGTCGGAATACACCAGCGCGAAAAGGTCGTTCCCAACGGCGGCAAGCCCGCCAAGGTGTTCCCCCGGACGCGGCAATGCGCCCCAGCGCCAGCCCTGTCCCTCGTGAAAGCCGAAGAACCAGACATCCCTGCCCCGGCGCGTCCACGCGTACAGCCTGTCCGCCTGAGCCGTAACGACCATGTTTCCGGGGCTTCCGGGTATAATGTTGCTCCTGGGCGCTGACTGCGTGGAAATTTCGTGAAAGACGGGGTCAAAGCTGCAAGAAGCCGCCACGAGGCCCGCAAGCAAAAGAGAAAACCCGGCGCATATCCGCCCTGTAAAACCAAACCACCGTGAATTTTTCATAAGCTCCCGCATACCTTAAAAGTGATACCTGAAGGACAGCGTTACGGTCATAAAATTTCCGTAAACGGCCGGCCGTTCACTGGGAAACTGGGGGACAAACCACCAGACGGCGTTCAACCCGAACGACCAGTCCGGGTTAAAGCGCCAAAACAACGAAGCGCCGGGCTTCAGAATGGGCCCGAAATACGACGCGTCCCCAATCATCTGGTTCGCCATGCCAGCCATAAGGCTTATGGGGACTTCAAAGCGCTGGAACACAAACTGATAGCCCAGCCGTACGCCGAAGGGAACCATAAAAAGCATACTCTCGCGGGCCAGCGTGGGGGCAAACGTGCCGGAAATCTGACCGCCAAAGAAGATATTGGGGGTCAGAAAGCGGTCGAACACGAGCGATCCGGTTCCCCCAAGCGACAGGTTGTGCCGCTGCCCGTACTGCGGATCGTCATACAAGTCGCCCCAAAACACCGTGGGGAAAATCACGCCCAATTTAATGGTAAAGGCCATATCCCCCGGACTGTACGGGGTCGCTTCGAAATCGAACCATTCTTCGGCCTCGATTGGGGGAGGCTCCTGCTGGGCGAACAGGACCGGAGCGGCGAAAAGCAAAAAAAACGTGAGTACAGCGGGCGGGAAAAAAGACCACGTCCTTAGCGGCATACAATAAACTCCTACTGGTAACTATAGCTGATACGGCGGTCTTGTTCAACCGGATACTTCAAGAACAATCGACCCCGGCGGCGGGTTACCACGGTGCGGGTTACCACCGCGGCGCGTTGCCACAGCAGCGCGTTATCACGGCGGCGGGAAACCTCTTTCCAGCGCCAAAAAATTAAGCAGTACCGGATACCGTGTCAACAGTTCGCCGTACCGGGCAAGCTCATCCAGCCTAAGGTTCATATTCACCCGCGCCTGCGCTTCCCCCGCCAAGTCCGGGCTGAGCGCGGCGCTCAGAAGAATCATGTATTCCCGGTGGAGTTCCCGCAGCGAGCGGTAAAGGGCGTAATCGGGAAAGCGGACGACCCGAATCACGCACATCAGGTTCTGGATTTCGGGGAAGGCGCTTTGTATTTCGCCGTCCAGTTCGGGAAGGGAGCCGGTAAGCCGGATGGTTTCCATCGCCTGCCCATCTTCCCTGTCCGCGTAGGCCCGCAGGCGCTGAATGGCGAAACTTTCGATCCTTTGGGCAAGGCGCTCCTCGGCCCTTCGCAAATCTTCGTCATTTGCAAGGCTTTCCCTGGCGGCAAGGTCTGGCAGGGCTTCGGGCCGTATGCTGAAGGAAAGTTCACCTGATATTTCCCATGAAAAATCCGCCTCCAGCCCGGCGAGGGCGGCGTAGATGTCCCCTGAGGCAAGCGTTCCCGAACTGGCGATGGGGCGTATGACTGGGCCCACGGTAAAGGTTGAAACGGTGACGTTTGTGGGGATTAGCTTGTACCAGTACCAGCGGAACTCTCCTTCCCGTATGACGTAGGGGGAAAGGCCGTGGGTCTTGGATCGCATTACCCCATAGGAGCCGGGGGGAACTGTCAAATGGGCCCAGCCGAAGAAAAAGCCGGCCCCTCCAAGGATTGCCAAAAACAGTAAAAAAAACAGAAATTTTTTCATGCGTCCTTCTTGTGTTTATTGTAGCCGTTACACTCGTATATAGGCTATAATACTGTAATAACGCCCATACGGCAAGCTTTAAGGAAGCAGGCTTTGATTTTTTCCGTGTACCTGAAAGAGAAGTTCCTCCCCATTTTGACGAACAGGACGGCGATCTTCTTTTTTGTCATGTGCCTTTTTACCCTGTTTCTGTACGCCGCCGGAACGGTTCAGGGTTTTGTTGACTCTACCCAGTTCGCGCTAATCCGGCTTTACATTGTCCTGGGCATTTTTCTTACGGTTGTCTCCGGCTGCGGGATGTTCCTTGATCTGGGGCGGCTTTTTAGGCTTAAAAAGTTCCGCTATCTTTTCCGGGCGGGCGGGTATATCTTTCTGGTGATTTTTGGCACGGTAACGGTTCTGGCGGCGATGTTTGTTCTGGCGATGACCGAGGGCAATGTGTAGTGCGCCCCCCGCCGCGCGTGAGGTGAGCATTCCCACCAAAAGCCTCGGCAGGGGAGGATATACGGTTTAAGAATCCCGCATGGGGAACCCGCTCCGGAGCCACGGTCTCCTACGCGGAGAGTCCATGCAAATGGCTTCTTAAACCGTATATCCTCCCCTGCCGGGCAT
>Ga0123355_10020405_pt1 | contig 10581 bp, 7 predicted proteins | sample TergutEmb28metaG_3_FD_89872 | JGI IMG/M metagenome (GOLD analysis project Ga0123355, IMG submission 89872) | Embiratermes neotenicus P1 segment gut microbial communities from Petit-Saut dam, French Guiana - Emb289 P1 | ecosystem: Host-associated > Arthropoda: Insects > Digestive system > Gut ... | reverse complement strand
TGTGAGTGCGGTAATGAACCTTCGGGTTCCGTGAAATGCGGGGAATTTCCTGACTAGCTGCAGACCAGTTAGCTTCTCAAGAAGGACTCTGCACCATGGAGTAAGTAAGTAAGTAAGTATATTCTTTTTGCTAATGGTGATATCTAGCAATAAATTAGGTATCATCATTCATTTTGGCAATTCGTACACAGTAAACCTCATGTCGCAATCTGTCAGATATGAACTAAGTCTGAGGTAATTTATGAACTCATTAACTTTATGGACTTCTTCAATTGTATGAGTTGAAATTGAACACACGCTACATTTTGGGGACAGGATTGGTCTCTCCCTTCAGGTTTTCTACTCCCTAAGAACTGTTGTACCTAATGACTATATATATTCTGATTAAACATGGTCTAAAATTAACACAATTGCTGAGGTAATACTGGTCGCTGATGACACCAGTATCCTGGTCTCTCATGATAATTACCTTGAATTGAAAAATGTGATAAATTCAGTACTGCTACACATTTGTAAAAGGTTTAGGGCTAATCATCTCACAATGAATGTAGAAAGAACTAATGTTGTTAGATTTACTCCTACTAAATTAATACAATACCCAGTGAATTTTGTGTATTCTGACCAAACACTAACTGAACTAGACAATCTAAAGTTTTTAGGTCTGCAAATTGAGAGTCACATCACGTGGAAATTCCACATAGATTTGCTACTCAAGTTCAGTATTGCTTGCTTTGTTGTAAAAAAATTATCCCACGTATTAGGTAGGGATGCTATTTAGTCTGCCTGCTTTGCATACTTCCACTCATTAAAAAAGTATGGTATTATTTTCTGAGGAAATTCAACCAATGCAAATAGGGCATTTTTACTTCAGAAGAGGGTTGTAAGAATAATGATGGAAGTAGATTCGAGATATTCATGCAAAGGGTTGTTGAAGAGACTAGATATGTTATCCATTCCTTGTGAATATGCATTTTCTTTATTGATATTCATAATCAAAAATTTGATAACTTTCCAACTAACACCATGCAGTAAATACTAGAACCAAACATTAATTACATAGACCCGCTGTAACTCTTTCATATATAAAAAGAGGTGTCTTTTATTCCAGCACTAAAATATTTAATAGACTTCCACCTCAGATTAGCAAATTAAAAAATGAGACCCCAAGATTTAGGTTGGCATTCAGTAAATATCTTATTACTCACGTCTTTTATTTTATTGATGAGTTTTTATCTAGCAGTCAAGTTGCCATCCCTTCTGAACATCAGTAATGGTACTATCATTACTGATGTTGAATCACTATGATAATTTTTCATTTGCCCTTACATTTTAAGCTCTTTTAAAACTTAGTTTTTTGCGGTTGAATTGTATCTTTATCCTAGTGCTTATAATTACATCTAATTTTAATTTATATATTGTCTGTACGTTATATAGCACTTTTAATAATCTATGTTTCTCATACCTTAATTCTTCATATACCTACCACCTTATATATAAGCTGTTTCATAATAGCTTACTAATGTTCTCTATATGTGTTGTACATTTATTTTTTGTGTCCCTTCTTGTATGTTATTCATGTTTATTATTCCTTGTGTGTATGTGTGGTCCTGTGTTGACATGTTTCATATTCAGCTGTCCTATGAGAGGTACTAGATTTATTGAAATGTATGTATGTATGTTAAGATATGGTTGCTTGTAAATTAGGACCAATTAAGTGTGCAGTTAGGCTGAAAGACATGGTGTAATTTTCAGGTGTCATTCATTGCAGGATGTTATCAACCTTGTGTTTTTTACTTGACTACTCTTTATCATATATGTTCCTGCAAGGGTCACCTTACTGGGGGCTTCATTTTAGTTTCCAGTATTCAGTTTATATCTTCAGTTATTCTTCTGATGTGATTCTTGTATCATATTATAATTTCTTTTAAGTACTTTGAAGGATGTAACACACAACTTTTTATTTGGAATTTTACAAGAAGGGCCAAATAATTATACATCCTGTTTTTGTATACTGTACCTGACATTAACTATTTATGTTGTTAAAACATTTAGCGGTATAAGATAGACAACTTCAATATATATCACCTCCAAAACTGTGCTTACTTTTCTCCAGTGCTCTGTGTGTAAGCCACCATTTAGTAAATTAAGTGAATACGGACTATGTAAGAATTTTTTTTAAAGTCATCGTTAATAGAGTTCAATTTTAAAACCAAATGCTGTCTGCTGTCATCCTCATCAACTAATTTCTTAACATTAATGTTGCATTTAAATTTCAGCTTACAATTAACTGAAATAAAAGCCATTCTTCCTTACCAAGTGACATTTAGAAATGAGTGTTGTGTTCCCTTTGTAGTTATAGAAATAAACAGTAGTTTTGAAATAAAACAGATGTATTTTCGGTTTTGCGAATGTCACACAATTTGTGAAACCATCTTATCAATAAAAAAGTCTGGGTGCATTCCACTGTCATATTAACCTAGCAATATTCTAGCATAGCGTGCCAAAAACGGTTTAGTGTTGGACTTTTCAAAATCAGGTTGGTCAGATAAACCGCAGCCTCCTGAGAAATGCACAGTCATACACCAGACGGTCAATTCACTGAGAGTAGGTTGCTACACTCCCCCTGAAGCGCTTCATCATGATCACCCTGATGATGTTGCCACCACCTATGTGCTGCAAGCTTTCGACGCAGACACAAGGCGTCTGGTGGCAAGTGCCACTTCTCAAAGGGCAGGAATGCTGGAGATAACAGACCTACCCACTGACCACAGGGATCTTGTGTTATCTGTTCGCACAGTGACAGCTCATGCCACAAGTGATGCTGTTTCCATCTACACAATATTGCCTGAACAAGATCAGGACCCCGGTGGTAAGACAGGATTTGCTTGCGTAAAAAGAGGCTGGGGGAACTAACTTCATGCACATAGTTTCCATGTTTGTCTTCTTGCACAGACCTTGATTAAATTGCAACCCTGCTTTCAATAGGGTATACACATTGACAATATCCACCCAAACAAAGTTTATACAACAGTGACCATTGTACAAGCTATCTCAGTGGCAGAATTGACTATTCTGTTTTAGATTTTAAGTTACAGTTGATATTGTGGAGTTTGGGGTTATGATGCTTGTACTCTGGTATGTAGTCATTTAGCACATACAAGACTACATGCCGCTATACTCCACGTGACCACAACAGGAAGTTCCAGTTTGTGTGGTTCCATTGACAGTGGTTTAATATAATCATCGAAGTTGGAAAAAACTAAGTTGTTATTTGTAACATCTATTCTTTGTAAGTTTTAAACATTGTTTACAGGCAGCCCTAATTCAGGCACATGTCTGTATGCAGTGTTATGGGAACAGAACAACAGGATTTATGTTACAGCTGAGTGTTTTATTCCCAAGTTGCACAGAAATCACGTTATGAATTATTGTTGTTTTCTACTGTCCTGCAAACAGTATGTCAGTTTTGTTGATCTGTTTGTGTGGTAAAAGATGTTATTTAGTATCATTAATAAATCTGACAGGAAATTTGGTCAGTATTAAGTCACATTCCACCTAACTCTTTTCCAAAATTAGGACATGTGAGGTACACACATTTTAAACAGGCTACTTCTGAAAGAGGAGAGTTTTACTATTAGCATGTAAAATCCATCAATTTTTTTGTCATTAAAGTCAAGAAATTATCAAACAAAGGAGCACATAAATGTTACCTTACTGACATTGTTTCATAGTGGGTAATGGAACAGTGTACATTGAAACACCTCTTAGCAAACCATAGGCAAAGGTCATTCTGTGACCCTACTCTGCTTCACAGGCCCTGCTTCCTAATATTCCTATCAAACTGCTACGAAATTTTCATTGGGAGTTTTGGAAGTAATACAGTAGCAAGCAAAAATTGCAGGAATTCCTTTGTACTTCCACTGGATGTCACAACCATCCAGGGCATCTGTAAAATTACAATAGTAATGTAGCTTGCTGTATGGCAACTACAGGAAGTGTAAAATGTAACACGGTAGTGTTTAAAGTGTTAAAAATGTAATGTGATGAAATGCACAATTCTATTCCCCAATGAAATTCGTTTAACAAATTTCTGGCAATTTGAGAAAAGAGCATTCTTTATGCTTTTGTTTTCTTCCATCTAATGGGCGGACCTGAATACCTTGAGAGCAGGGTTTACTGGAATATGCTAACAACTAACTTCTGCATTTGTGGTACTTAAGCAGTGGTGGGTTACTAACTTCTGGTGTTGGCCTGATAAATTGTGAAATTACAGAAATTATGTAACAGTTAAGATTAATACAGTGATGAAGGTTAAATTTTGAGAAAACGTACAGAATATAATTACATCATATCTCTGTAATGTATTTTTAGAGTCCAGAGTTTATCCACTGAAATAAAAAAGAAAATCTTAGAAATGGAGTAGGCTACACAGTGTTCAAGTTATTTTGAGTTTAATGTTTATTGGGTTGTTCGTATCACACTTTTGACGGAAACGAATAATTTAAAGAAAATGGTTCCATGTGGACACACCAGCCTTCATATTCACCACAATATTGGCAGTTACACATGTACCGAAATTCAATGAAGGATCCTAAAATATAATGTAGGACATTTTTGCATTCCTTTATTTTTTAACACATAAGTAAAGGTAATTTAAGCATCTCATGTGAATCAGATATTAGTGCAGCAAATTTCTGTCTTGATTTAGATTTGCAAAGTACACCATTTAGAAATTTTTAAATAGGCAGCTGAAGTTAATGAAATCAGTGTGACATAGATTGAACGATCAACTGCAACTGGTTTAGACTTCTACTGGCATTTGTCAGATGTCCTTGATTTACACCAAATTGAATGCTCAATCTAGTGTATCGCCTTGTTTAAGGAACCTGCTGCTTTTAAACGAATAAGAATTTTGTAAAGCCAAAAACCTCAGAATTGAGATAGATGAGAAATTTTCTACTTTCAAATTTCACCCGTCATCTTTGGCGTCAATCATTGTGAATGATGAAGTAACAGATTTCCACTGTATTTGGACTTAGTGCTGAAATGAGTTTCTGTCAGCTTTCATTAACAAATATGAATCTGAGTCATGGATTCTTCCAATTGTGGACAACAGAGGCAGCAAAGTTTTGTAATATTATAACTGGAAGCATTTATTAGAAATTGTATCCAAAAGAGTGTTCAAGCCACTGGATATACAGAAAATAATCTTCTGCTAATTTGGCAACCAAAGGAATTACACTAAAATTCCATGTAAAGCAATGTAATAGGGAGTTCCATAATTTGTACCCTCAAATAACAGGTAACCACATTAAGCAGAATGAGGTGGGTTAGGCACATAGTATGCATGGGAGGGATATGAATTCAGTGCATTAAAATGTGTGATACATTATGTATCTTTCTGCATAACAGCAGATGCACAGAAGGGATGAGAACTTCATCCAACCTTTTCTCAGAAAAGTGAAGAAAAAATACTATTTGGAAGACCTAGTCCTAGGTGCAGGTGGGAAGAGACTAATAAAAATTGGCCTTAGAGAAACAATATGTGAGGACTGGATTCGTCTGGCTTAGGTTAGGATAAGCTATGTAATCTGAAGTTTTCACAGTGAGGGAATGCAGTAGAACTCTTTGGGCTACCAGCCACATCAGGTAGCTGAAAGGTAAATAAGTGTTTTGAGAACCATATCTGTCCTTATCAGTGGAAACTGATGACAGAGGACGGAGATGGTTCTTGAAACGCGGTTTGTTTACTGTTTAACTACCTGATATGGCTGGTAGCCTACGAGAGTTTTAGTGAAAGAATATAACTGTCCATAATATATATATATATATATATATATATATATATGTATAAATAAACATATCATTAGACAGAAGAGATATTTTATTTCAGACAGACAGCCCCTTGCAAGGTCCAGGTTGATTAATTGTACCTATATATTTGTAGCTGAACACTAGTGCATGTACTCCTATTGGCATTAATCAAATTTCCACAAAATAAGCACATCATGTGAACCAAAGAAAGGGACTGAGAAGTATCCAAAGAAAGTCCTAATGATTCTTTTATTTTTTTGTGTGTATATTTTGTAATATGCTCATACTGATTGCTTTTCTGAATTAAATGAGAAAAGATTTTGAAGTAAAAAAGTTGCCACCACATTACTAACATGCTGAATTTAAAATTCCTCTTCTTTGTATTTTCTGAATATGAAAACTGATATTATTTCTATATTTGTATCCACAACAATTTCATTATCATGAAGTAATAAATATTTCAGTTATTGATATATTTATATTCTAATGTTATTTCAAGTTAACACATTTTTAGATGAAATCTACACTGATATGTACTGTGTAAGTGTTACTAACAAACTATTTGTAGTAATGTTATATGCTTAATATATTTAACATGTAGATGTTTCTTAGCAACATGTCTGTATGTTCGGTCATGTGTTTGCCTTTTACATGCTTTTTGTCCTCAGCAATACCAAATGCCAAAAAATTCAAGAATACTTGTGGGCCCTTAGCACCTAGAGCATGTACCTTTTATGACTATCATAAACTCATAATACTTGTTCATGTATGTGTTACAAAGATGAATATAATAATTAAAGATCTCAAGTTGAGGAAACGGAGCTGAAATGTATGAGGGTGAGTCAATAATTATCCGCAGTGCAGTTGCATTTGTGTTTCTGTTGGCAGCTCTGTCATTTTCACATGCATCACTAGGCGTGGTTTCCTTCTTAGCACTGCTGCGCAGGTTTGAAGTTGCTGGGTCAGTTCCTTTGTCACAACCGTTACGTTAACCATGGCCGCTGCACTTCGCGGTTGCACCAAGGAAGAGCAGTGTTCAGTGATGCGTTTTTTATGGTCTGAAGGTGTATCAGGGGTCGAAATCCATTGAAGACTTTCAGCACAATGCAGAAACAGTGTTTTGCCGCAATGGAGTGTCTACGAATGGATAGAAAAATTCAAAAGTGGTCACACAAGTGTTATGCGCGAAGAAGGAGCCATACGCCTGTCTACGGCCACAATTTATGACAACATTGAGTGCGTACGTGACATGGTTCTGTTAGACAGACAACTGACCATTTATGAAGTGGCAAATTGTCTGCAAATTACTCATGGTTCTGCCTATGAAATCATCTACAATAGACTTGACTTTCATAAAGTTTGTGCAAGATGGATCCCAAAACAACTCATAATGCTGCATAAACAAACGCACTTGGACATCTGCCAACAAAATTTAGATCACTATGATAAAGTAGGTGATGCCTTCTTGGACAGAATCATCACTAGTGAAGAAACATGGGTCCACCATTACGAGCCGGAGTGTAAACGGCAGATTATGGAATGGAAACATCCACAATCGCCCATCAGTAAAAAAATTCATAAGCCAACCGTCAGCAGGAAAATTGATGCTTACAGTTATTTTGGGAATCACAAGGCCCAATACTGGAACATTATCAGGAGAGGGGTTCAACAATAAACAGTGCTTGTTACAGTGAGATGCTTATTGACAGGCTGAAGCCTGAAATTCGAAACAAATGCCGAGAACAACTGTCGAAAGGCATTGTGTTGTTGCATGACAATGCCCGTCTGCATACTGCTGCCCACACAGTTGAAACCCTCCAGAAACTCAAGTTTGAGGTATTGGCTCACCCTCCGTATGGTCCCTATCTTGACCCTTCAGGCTATTACCTGTTTGGCCCACTCAAGAAGGCATTAAGGGGCTGTCGATTCACCTTCGAGACCAAGAACTGAAGGAAGCGGTTCATGCGTGGCTCACTGCTCAGCCAAAAACTCCCCCCCCCCCCGGGGGCATAAAGAAACTTGTGCAACAATGGAACAAGTGCATTGAAAAGCAAGGGGACTGTGTTGAAAAATGATGTTATTATAAGTTTTCTATTGTTAAAGATCGTATCTGTATTGCAGATAATTATTGACTCACCTACGCAGAAGCTATAGTGAATGTAATATTTTTATACAATACTATTAGCCTCTATCTTTAAACAGTGCCTTACCACATGTCACTGCATGAAAAGATGCTGACTTTGCATTCTGAATCTTCAGAATTATTGGCTTCTAATTATGAGTGAAAGAAAAAGCTCAGATCTACCTTAAAATGGATACATCCTCAATTCCTATCCACTATAATGCCAAGCTAGCTACCATACTAAAATGTCTACTTTGGTAAATCCATATTCCGGCTCACATTTAAGCAGATTTCAGCACTTAAATTTTGTATGGCTTTCCTCTTGCAATCTAGATGCATTCTGAGGTAGTACTTTAATAAAATTATAACCACTTCCCTACTTTCTCAACAGTTTTCCATTCACATTACATCTTCAAGTTAGTTATCTAATAACACTAGTAATTCAACACATTTAACACAATCAGTACATATTAATTTGAACATATATTATGTAGCTGCTAGTGATCTTCTTTGTTTTACCAATATTTCAGCTGCAACACCTGCAATCCTTCACATTACACCAATCCTTGGTGTTCTGATTGGTGTGGTTACTGCCCTGGTGCTGGTGGCTGTCATCATAGTTGTAGTGATGCGGCTCCGTGGTCATGGGGATGATGACGTGAAAGAGCGTGAGGATGGCAGTGGGAACAGTGGGAGGAGGGGAACACCTCCTGGAGTTGACAAGGCAAGCTCCATGCCACTTAGCAAAGACACAGATGAAAGCATTGATAGCATGGACGAAAAGAATCCAGATGTAATTCCTCAGAACAGTGGTAAGTTGATAACTGTAACTCTGTGACAGTATGCACCTATGTAGTATTTATGATCATCACAAGGATTTGAAAAATATAGCCTTCCACTTGCATGAAGCAAGATGGTTTTGCAAGCAACAAGCAGAACTTTGTAATATTCATTTAGATTAACAAACCAAAGGTTCAGATTTTTGATAGGATGCAAGACTGTGAGAGATGAACAAACTACATCTGATAACAGAGTCTAGAAATGAGTGCTTTATTTTAATATGACTATATATAATCTCACAGCAAACTGCCAGTTATTTAGAGGAATATACTGCCTTCTTCTTCTGTCCTGGAGATGAAGAATGAAGGTTCTTCTGAAACCTTAGTAACTAGCTACCAGACAACATAGCATCACATTAGACAAGACCATAGATCACAAGACAGTACTGTAATTTTCATAGTCACTGACATGAGGACCTCATATCTCGTATTTTTTAGTTAGCGTTTGATGTTTAGTTGTACTTGAATGTCGTTATCATTTCATAACTTCATGAAAGAAACATAAACAGTATTTGCATCACAAGTGTTCCTTTGTGATCACCTGTCTCTTATATTGTTTCAATTTAGTTTCTTGTCGGATTATTCTGTAAAAATGCAATAATAAAATCATATGTAGAGTTCTTTATAAACTTGGGCAATAAAAAACCAGTTAACACATTGTTACATCCTTGGTCTTTAACTTGTGTTATGTATGTTGTGCATACGTGTGTGTGTGCTTTTTTCTGACCCAGCAATTATCTAGTTTCAGGGTGGGGAAGTTAAATTACATGCTCCAGCTAATTGAAATATTTGTGAAGTGCAATTGTCATCACCTGATCAATTATTTGTACTGTTATGGGGATTTACAGACTGTATAACATTTTGTGAATGTTGGGCCATGGAAGCATATTCCATATTTCAGACAGACATTCCACTTACTCCACCTGCAAGATGGAAACAATGTAATAAGAGAAACAGGAAGTTATTCTACATAATAATGCAAATTATAATGTGGTGGATACGCAGAGGCAAGAAATGTTAACTTCAAAATGTGTAGAAACATTTCTGCACACTCAAAATTAAAAATTCCAGTTTAACACATTTTTACAATATCAAGTAGCTGTCTTGGTGCACAAATAAATTGTGTTAGGAACTGATCAATGTAAAGTACATAAGTAAGATAGCCTCCAGTAAAATGGGTATCAGGTCTTTCCCGGGAGTAAAGTGTGGCCGGGACGTGCTGCTGACCCTTCTAGAGTAGAGCTCTACCCACCCTCTGGGCCTCACTGGGCCTGCAATGGGATAACTTTACCTTTACCTTTACATAAGTAAGATGTGGGCCGGTTAGCTGAGTTGGTATAGGGACTGACTACGGGCTGGACGGTCCGGGATGGAATCCCGATGGCGACGAGATTTTCCGCCTGTCCAGACCGGCCCTGGGGCCCACCCAGCTTCCTGTAAAATGGGTACTGGGTCTTTCCCAGGGGTAAAGTGTGGCTGGGGCATGCTGCTGACCGCTCACCCCCTTCTAGTGCCGCGGTCATGGAATAGTAGAGCTATACCTCTACGACCCTCTGGGCCACACCGGGCCTGTAACAGGATTACTTTAATCTTTTTTTTTTTTTACATAAGTAAGATAAGTTCAGCAAGCATAATGTAATATCTGCAAGATTTGAGGTTCTCATAGTGCTGCTGCTTCAAGTAAAGATGGCGGCTAGTGAAGTGGCATCGCATTGTGGTTCCTCAAGATCTGCAGATAATCTAAATGCTAGTGAAGTGCCAAACTGTAGTAAATGTGTGGAAGTAGAGCTACAACTTAAACAAGTT
>Ga0123355_10020404_pt1 | contig 10581 bp, 5 predicted proteins | sample TergutEmb28metaG_3_FD_89872 | JGI IMG/M metagenome (GOLD analysis project Ga0123355, IMG submission 89872) | Embiratermes neotenicus P1 segment gut microbial communities from Petit-Saut dam, French Guiana - Emb289 P1 | ecosystem: Host-associated > Arthropoda: Insects > Digestive system > Gut ... | reverse complement strand
GGCACACGCGCAGAAACCAGATTCGGTCTTCCAGCGAAACGGACGAGTCCATTTATATCGGCGGGGGTGTCAGTTCAGTCGAGTCCTGGCTTTCTTGGAGTGCGGGTCGGCGGAGAACGATTGTAGTAACACTGGATGGAGTCAGACTGAAGCCTGCTTGGCTACCCACTCCATTCGCCACTTTCCCCTTCACTTCTCCTCCCGTGCGTCGCCGTGTGCCACCAGATTCCGTTTCCACTCTACCATGTGTGAATTGTAGTACTGGCATGTATGCAACTCCTACATTTTATGTGTGTTACAAATGTGTTAGCACAAAACAGTTTCCAAACAGTCAACATCTATCACTTTCACTAGTAACACAGGATGTTGAATAGGTTTCGATACTTACGTGGTGTGGGAGTTTATGTAACATGTGTGGGAGTTAATGTAACATGAAAAAGACAATAAGAAAACTTTACACTATTCTGATCCTACCACACTGCTGATCAAGGTCACATTAATAATACCAGTTGCATGCTTCATGTCCTCGCAAGTCAATGTATAATATGCTGAAACCTCATTTTTGTAAACTTCATCTTTATAACTCTTTGGATTTTAGTTGCAAATTAATTGAATAGTTACATTTTTATTATTCCTTTATTGGGAATAATATTAAATGTATTTTATCTGATCGATTGTGAAGGGGAGGTCTCTTCAGTAGCACACTTTTCCTTTATGTAATTTTTGTCTTCTACCTGATGATGGTCGATTGAACAACCAAACATGTAGTAGAAACTTGAGGGTTGTTTGACCATGCATAATAATAAAGAGTGCATAGTGCTTTGATGTTGTGTTGTGTGGATTGCTATTTATTAACTAGCACAACGGGATGATGTTACCTTTTTTAGCTTACAAATTGCAGACATATCAAGAAAAGGAAAGTCAACATGTGTATCTCGCCATTACAAAAGGAATGTTAAAAGAGATGGGGTAGCTGCTTTGTATGGTTGACTGTTATAACTTATTTTAGATTCAGTGAATTAGTGAGCAGATACAAGAACTGTTAATCCTATATTTTAAGTATGTAATTGGACATCTTAAAAATTACGTGAATATATAGAAATAATTAGGTTGTGTTCTCTGTGTTTAGACAGATGTTTCTCTTGAAGTTATAGATTACAACCAAATTTAGCATAGATTCAGACAGACATTTAACTTGAGTTTTATTTCTGTGATTATGACCAATGGCATGGCAGTAGAATGCACAAGATTGTTACAGCAAAGGGACAGACCCAAACAGGCACATTAATAACCATTCATTTGATGTATTAAATTTTGTGCTCCCATACTTGAAACTGGAAGACTTCTTGAAAATCTACTCTTATAATAGGTGTTACAGACTTAAATTATTGTGCCACTTACATCTGATGTGAAAGCAGAAGAGAACGTAGTTGAAGTTGGGTTCCTTCAGTTTGCTGCAACTTATCACTGTCATCCTCAATGCATTTTCTGTCAACAAAATTAGGTTTGAGGCACAAAGAGGCAGAACAGTATCCCTTTCTTTAGACAGTTTTGTACATGTACATATTTTTATGGTTTATAGAATTTGTGATGCTTATAAAATTTTGCTGTTTGTTCTGGTAACAAAAAAAAAAAAATAAATCCGAACTCCAGTATGGTTTAATTTCTATACCTTTCCCACTTCTGTTTCAACATAGGGGTAGGCCTATATATGTGAATATGATTGTGCCTATTAGAATTATTAATTAAAATTGATTAATGCCTCTGTTTAAAGGCAGAATGGGGAAACATGCAGTATGGTTCATATCAATGTCTATGGCTACTTGAAAATTTTCAGGAATACTCCTTTCGTATCAGTGCTGCGACTTACACTCTACAGTCTACCAGTGTTTTCAATGGGCAAAATACCAAATGTCATTTAATTCTGAGCCACATCTGTAAAATTTATGGTTGTACACTCTCGTTTCTCACAGTATATAATAATTTAATATCCTCCTGTAACAGTTTGATATGAATATGACTTGCTGATTACTAAGTGTAATTCAGAATTACTGTGTTCATTGATCAAAGCCTATAGTGATGTAGTGTATTAATGGTTCTGGAATAGGTGATTACTTAAAATTTAAAAGCATTGTCTGACTTCATTCTGAGTGCACTTTGATTGCAGGTTCCACAGTATATGAAAAGTGCAATTCCATTATGTTGGTTTCTGAGTAATCAGATGATTCCTTCATAACTGCAGAGCCATTCTACTGCACTTTGTTAATGAGTGTTGTTTACATAGGCAGAATAGTTATGGATGAACCATTTTCACATTCTTCAGTACACATTTGATTATATAACTTTTATGTCCAACAGTTCATGACAGTAGATTTAACATCATAGGAATGTACCAGTGTAACAAATATGAAGAGTTATGAAAAAATATTGGTGCATCATTGATTTATGGAAGAAACACTCGTATACGCCTACAAGATGGCAAAACTTTATATGTATTCACTGGTATTCTTTGTGCATCAAGTATGATTATGAGTAATAATTGGGCTCCAGCCCTTTCAGTCCTGATGTACCTAAGCCTTTAGATGGGCCCTTTGTGCCCCATAGTCTGATGTTAAGTCAGGGACCCCTGTTCCTTTCCTGAAGTTCTAGGTGGCCCCTAGACTTAGGCTCTTAACATCCTCTGGGTCCAAAAAGAAGGTACCCAAGTATGGATGTCTGAGTTAAGCCAAAGCTTCACACTCCCACAAGACGTGGATTTAAGTTTCTTTCTCTACTCGACATCCTTTGTGCATTATACTTATATGTGTAGAAACCATATTCAGTTTGCTGTGTAACATGGGTTGTGAAGTATGCATGCAGCTTATGAAACATGAAATGTAAACACATGAGGGCAGTTAACAAAAATACAGTGTGGACACAGAGCATTTACTGTATTAATTAACAAGCCTGTGATTATCACTGCAATTGTCTTCTGTGTTTAATACCTGCTCACAGTCAGTTTGCAAGTCCACTTATGTTTGGCATAATTTTACAATACAAAAATATTCATCAAAATGGTATATTTTCATCTCATATTCATATAAAAATGCATTATATAAACATAAATTGGATCTAACAATGCTTTCTGCTATATTTCAAGGCAGTTTGTTAACAAAGATTCAGTTTTCTTACAGACATTAAAAAAAGAGTAACTTCTACTTTAATTCCATAGCATTTGCTTATAAAATGTATGTGTATTCCCGTATGTTTAGCTGTATGACTCCATGCAGTCCAGCATCAGAGTTCAGTGCTGCTACAGAATATTCTTCACTCCTGATATACTGTAGTGTATAGAAATTATGAAATGACACCTTTAATACCTTGAGTTACATGATTCACACAAGTATACTTATTATTAACATTTCTTATTCCTATCACTATGTACAACTTGATATCTTCAATTGTAAAAATTCCTAGCACATTAAGAATGCTACTATAACTGCCTAAGTTCATGCTTGCAACATTATCAACTTACAAAAAACAGTATGGTGTAATGGAACTAACCCCTTAGTGCCATAATTAATTGCCCAGTGTAATGTTAAGCAGACCAGAATTTATATGGGGACTCTAATAAAGGTCATGATAGGCTGTCAGCTGTTATCTGTCATTTTTCAGCATCACACTTTGATGTGTGGGGCCAAAGGGTTAACCACATCAGATAGAAGTAGAGTATAGTCAACAGTGAAGACCAACCGGACACAAGGCACCTGCTACTTTCAAGCGACCTGTATGAACTTTTAACATGGAATGTATGAACTCTACTTCTTCGCTTTCACTATGGATCCCTTATAACAAACAGATGGTACCCTCTTTCTCCATCTGCTCTCTGAAATGTCTTAACATCTGAATAAGTAGTAAAATTCATTTAAAATTATAGACAGTTAATACTTTTTCTGACAATGCTGCCAGGTACTGAGTGTCATTGCTCTGTACTGGACACAGATCTATCACTGGTTGAGATGCTGGACAGCTAAATACCTGTTGACCTGAAGATATACTCCATAAAGTAAGAGATTTCAGACTCTCCTGATGAGCAGCAACCAGTGTATCTCCTGATACAGACACCTGGCATGGTCGTGACAGCAAATTCTGGCTTGTACTGCCTTGGAATGTGTGGACAGGATTACAAACAAGATAAGGTTCTACACCAGCAGCTGTCTTTGGTAGCTGACACAGAATGTGCCGTGAATGCGGGTAACGAATGCTAGGACGTGTTGATATCAACACATGACCAGAATTATTATCATAGCACAGTGACACAAATGGTCCATCAAAGGGAAGCTGTGACCCAACATAATCTGCATCACGCTGTTCATATGCCCAACAAGAATTCAGCCTGCAAGCTAAAATCCCACCTCGAGCTAATGTTCTACCAGGACATGTTGGTACTGCTGCTAACGAAATAACTGGGGATGAGTCATTTGATGAGCTCAGCTTGCATACAGGTCCATTTGTGAATCTTGTATCATACTGCAGAACAATTCCATTATTTGTGCCAACAAAAAATAAATTTGAATTACCAGCATCCCAGCAACAACTCCACAATGGACCATCTGTAGTGTAACTATGGATAGTGGTATTACTAGATATATTAAACAACTTAACACATCGGTCCAGTGACACACTAAGTAAAATGTCATTACGTACAGGATGGAAAGCCAAGTCTCTAATTGCTTTTGAATGCAGGAAAACAAACTGTGTTGGCCGGAACTCTACAGCATCAATCTTCTTAATCCCATAACCAGGAAAAAGAGTGTTGGTTGAGCTCTGGGATACAACAAGAAGGTTCAAAAATGTGTCATATGCCAGCACACGACAGCCACCTTCTCTGCATACTTCAACTCTGCAATAGACAGCCAAATTTTGTTGTAATGACTGTTGTGACGGTGTATATTGTCCTTTACCAGATGCTTGTGTTTCTTGCATCTGCACTAATTTTTGTTGCAGTTCTGCTAATTGCTGTTGGTGCAGTTGCTGATTTAGTTTTGCCCTTGCCAGTTCCAGGTCTAATAGGTTTTTCTCTCTTTGGACTTTTTCCAGCTCCTCTCGTAACCTGTCTCTTTCTGCAGTATCAAGAGCTTGCAATTTGCGAGCATAATGAACACGGATTTCCTTAATGTTGGCCTTCTTATTGCATTGTGGACACCGTCTCTGCCCTGCGGCACACCCTATTTGCAGCCAACGCATGATGCAGCTATAACCAAAGAAATGCCCACAAGGCAGTGATGACAAGCGATGATTTCCAGAGTTACACCACATATCCATGCATATTGAACATGTTCTTCCATCATCATTGTCATCTTCTTCATTGGAATTTACATGCCTCATACCATCACCTATACAATAAAATTACACATTAAGATGTTGTTTACATATTTCAGCATGGTGCAGTTATTTTTTCAGCATATAATACTGAGTGGTTCATATTTATGCACAATACAAAGTCAAACAACATGACCATAGCTAAGACCAACAGTGCATTTCTTACATTACATTATCTCGTGCTGTTAACACCAGAAGTTGGGAAAACTTTAGGAAGTGTACTCCAACCATAACAATTCTGGTGTGTGCACCTGTTTTTGTTTGATTAACCCATAAACCATAACAGTTTTTATAAATTCTGAAATGTGCCATCCCCATTGTGTGTATAAATAAATAGGTACAGGTATTTAGTCAATAAAACAACAAGATTTGTAATGATGTTTATTAGAGGATGATAAAAAACTACATGTTTTGGCCCGTTCCGGCCATCATCACGTTTTCATCCGAAAGAGTCTTAGTGTTTATCAGATTATGTAATGATGGTGAGATCTCATCATCTGTGGTTTTGATTATTACTACTATTAAGAGACTTGGCTGTGGGGGGTTTCTGTAATGTAGGTATGCCTTGGGGTGCAATGTTCGCGTGGGTGTGTGTTTTCCGTTGCAGCTGTCCTATGTGGGATTCCAGCTTATTGTCTGCCCATCATCGATGTCTACCGTCGACGAGCATTAGCTTACGGGTTCTGTGGAAAGGGAAAAGAAAAATAATGTGGGTTGGTAACTCAGTGCGATGAGTCCCACTTGAGTGGTAATTAAAGGTCTATACTCACATGTGTGCTTTCTAGCCTGTATTCCTTATGGCAATCCTCTGTTCAGTCTGACTGCTCCCGATTGTTGGTGTGTGCGCGTGTACATGTCTTCATTTCTAGGGCTGTGCTCTGCTTCTGTCGTGTTATGTGCTGCTCTATTGTTCTTGTGAGAGTGGCTCGCTTTATGTAGTAGTTCAATAAAAAGAATCTATTCCTGTCTGGTAATTGTTAACCATCACTGGACACTGTGTTTTCTCACTGTTAGTTTTATACCCGTTGTCTGATGTGGTCCATAGCATGTCACGTGTATTCACTGTTTAATCCTGGTAGTTATGTGTTGTATTTTCGTAGGGCCATCTAGTTGGTGTGGTAATCCTTGTACACGCGCACACACCAACAATCAGGAGCAATCAGACTGAACAGAGGATTACCACAAGGAATACAGGATAGAAAGCACACACGTGAGGACAGACATTTAATTACCACTCAAGTGGGACTCATCGCACTGAGTTACCAACCCACACACACCAACACACATTATTTTTCTTTTTCCTTTCCACAGAACCCATAAGCTAACGCTCATCGACGGTAGACATCGATGATGGGCAGACAATAAGCTGGAATTCCGCATAGGACAGCTGCAACAGAAAACACACACCCACGCGAACATTGCACCCCAAGTCATACCTACATTACAGAAACCCCCCACAGCCAAGTCTCTTAATAGTAGTTATAATCAAAACCACAGACGATGAGATCTCACCATCGTTACATAATCTTATAAACACTAAGACTCTTTCAGATGAAAACGTGATGATGGCCGGAACGGGCCAAAACATGTAGCTTTTTATCATCCTCTAATAAACATCATTAGAAATCTTGTTGTTTTATTGACTAAATACCTGTACCTATTCAGTTTTTATAAAGCTAAAATTTGCTTCTTTTCAATGCAATTTTTGTTTGGAACATGTTTCACTCTTCTAAATATATAGCAAGTTACACTAAAGCTGCAAGATTTATCTGTCTTCTTAGAAGCCTATCCCTGAAGTGGAGGGCACTATGATCACGCAAAATGTCAGTAACCGTTTACCAGTACACTGCCACAAGACTTGAATCTTTACTTTTGAGACACACGTAGTCAATGTAAATCTTCACACAAAGTGTTTATTGTGTTGTTGACTTTAATCATACCCAAGCATGTTGACAAATTTTATTAACACTCCCTGATGTCAAATTTAATGAAAATCCGTTAGCAGTTGTGAAAAGTGGACAGACATTGTGCACTCATTGCTGAAAATGGCCCACTAACTCAGTTTTATCCTATCATTCACTGCCTTTAAAAGATTACTCTTCATCAAATGTAAATTAACCCTTTGTCGCCAGAATTAAATCCCTCCGAGCAACGCTGCCTGCCAGAACTTTTTACCGGGGCCTTTAAATTTTAATGCTTACTCTTAGAAAAAAAGCATATCTCATAAACTTTTCCTTAAAATTTAATGAAATAAAATTTTGCACTGTGTTTATGAATTGGTTAATCTGGGAAAAAATGTTTACCTGTTTTTATAATAAATTTAGGCCTGTGAATCGCATGTATTATATAAAATGTGGTGTAAATAGTTCGTTATATAATTCTGGCTGCTGCATACGGTCTGTGGTACCTTAGATCACTGTTTTATCAAGACACACAGTATTCACAAAGAGGGTGATACATTACAAATTTACTTTTGTGTAATAAACAAGGCACCACACACAGGACCATGTCACATCTGGCATACTGTGCCCTTTCTTTGGCTGCGAGAACACAGACGGCAGAGCAGTGAGTTGATTTTGCTGGCCATTATTTGTTATGACTACTGCTGAGGCTGGCTGCTGTTGTTGTTTCTCTTCTTCCTCAAAATAGTCTTCTAACATTGCTAACTTTCACACCTGATTATGAGGCCATGTCAACAACCAGAATTTCACTGATGGCTTCCTCCTCAAATTTTATTTATTTTTTCTGGCCATTGCTCAAGACCCACAATCATCTGCCTTGTTTAGACTACTATGTATGACTCGGCAGTTTCAGAAACATAATACCAGTCAGATATGAACATCTTCTACAGTGACAGCAGAACAAATCTAAAGCTATGATGTGAGTGTTGTATAAAAATTCCAGCTATTTGAGGGTGCCCAAGACATTGTTACTAGATTGACGGCTGTATGTTGCATGTTACTACTCCACAACCCCTACAGATTACCCCAGCACTACAAGAGGCATGTCTGTGGGCCCACCTGTAGCTGTAAGCATCAAGTTTTGTGGATATTTCCATTTTTTAGCACTAGTTTTGTCTTAATTATATGGGTACAGTACAGCACTGACAACCTTCACTTAATAGGCCAGTGTTGATATTTCAACCCACAGTGAACCCCAGAGCAAGTGATAATCAAAGCACATAGTGTCACAACCGTATTAGTGAGCTGGGAAAAATGCACAGTTACTAAGTGTCTGCATACATATTGATGTTTGTGGAGGAGTTTAGGAGGTGGAGGGGGTACATTCTGGCTCCTGAAGGAAAGTCTGACCTTCATGGGTCCTGATGCATAGTGAGCCATAGCAGTTAACCGAATAGGAGTGAATAAAATTCCTCCAAACTTTGACATGCTGTTTACAACATATATATAAGTCGTTCGGCTATTTAAAGGGCTCAATGCACGATGTATATATAAGTCATTTGGCGTTAAAGGGTTAACAATCGGCCAAGGTACTGGATCAGTGTGTCACAAATCATTATTGTACTGACAACTTACTTTTGAGCTGGTCTTGAGATTTTGATGCTGACGATTTCTCCAGCTGCACAGCACTTTCATTCATTGCTTCAGCATCAGATTGAGATGCTGTTGGTTGAGAAGGTGCAGATGCAAACTGAAATGAACTGTTGGAATTAGTCAATGTTAAGAATACTCTACTGGTTAATTTATACAACTGAACAGCAATTTCAATTTTACAAGCTGTGTACAAATTAGACAGCAACAATATATCCAATACTTAATTTATTCAGAAAAGAATACATGATACATAATTAGAAGGTATAAAAGTGAAGTTCACCCTAGAACAGGCCATGAAAGCCCAGAGGAGGAGTAGAGGAATGGGTCTCTCTCTCTCTCTTTAACTTCAGCGATAGACGGGGTGGGTAGTAAATATCAAGTCCCACCTGCCTTACAGCCAAGAAAGAGACCCGATATCCACTGTACAGGAGGCTGGGTCGGCCCCAGGGCTGGTCTGAATGGGTGCAGAAAATCTCGTCCCCACTGGGATTCAATGCCCAGGATATCCAGCCTGTAGCAAATTGCTATACCACCTAGGTTATCCCAGCCCAGATTACTATATAATGGACAGATTCATGTTATTAACTGCTTGAAAGACCAGACATATGCTTGTAACAAAGACAACCAAACACAGAATGAAATTTCAGGATTTCACAGAGATGAATACTTAGATTGTGTTCTGCTTTATGATGTTGGGGATCAACATTTTGAAGGAACCTCCTGCCACCATTTCTGTCTTAAATCACAAACTAAACCAGTTACTTTTCATGCCCACTCACATTACGCATGATGCCAGCAGGTTTAAAACTTCAGTCCACATGATGCAAGACAGCCCTCCTAGAAGACAAATCTTGCAAAATCAATTACTGCTATCCTATATGAATTCAAATCCGACAAGCAGAATGTTTTTCAGAAGCAGTGCCATCACAGAAAATAAATAAATAAATAAAAAAAAGATAAACAAATACAGGAAACATCAACTCCAGCAGTGTGGTCAGTATCTTACCATGTAAGATCTGAAATTCTTACAGCAGTGTTGCTAAAGCTTCAAGTCTTCTGGGATGTGACACTGTGTCACTAGGTGAATACTTCCCAGTGTTTCAAAGGATCACAGTGCCTTCATCTTCAGGGTCAAGCAGATAAACCCTGAAGATGAAGGCACTATCATCCTTTCAAACATTATGAACTATTCGCCCAATGACACAGCATCCCATCCCAAAAGACTTGGATTTTTATTTTACTGGTCAAGAAGGCAATACACACTCAGTTCTGTCACATTCCTTATATTTCATACACAGTAGCGGAAACACCTACGTAACTGCAAATGATAAGAATTATCACTAATAAACCTAGACATGATTCTTGTAGTGTATAAGCAATTGCAAATACTGACATTACCTGGGCAGTATGTCTACTCATTACTCATGTTTGTTAGTAAGTTTAGGGAACTTTTCTTGTCAAATTCTGACATACATGATAGGAATACTTGATATAATCTCAACTTACATCATCCATCTACAAACTTGAAATTGGTTCAGAGAGGAGTTCTTTATTCGGGAATAAAGTTTTTTAATCATTTGCCAATTAGTATAAAGTCTCTTTTTAAAGATCTGATGCATTTTAAAATTAAATTAAGGAGTTTTCTCCTGGAACATTCTTTATATAG
>Ga0123355_10020403_pt1 | contig 10581 bp, 10 predicted proteins | sample TergutEmb28metaG_3_FD_89872 | JGI IMG/M metagenome (GOLD analysis project Ga0123355, IMG submission 89872) | Embiratermes neotenicus P1 segment gut microbial communities from Petit-Saut dam, French Guiana - Emb289 P1 | ecosystem: Host-associated > Arthropoda: Insects > Digestive system > Gut ... | reverse complement strand
AATTCGCAATCGCGAATGGAGTGGCAAGTGAGGGCATGGGGCGCGCTGGGAGATGTTGGAGAATGGTCTAATGTTGGCGTAGCTTTTATTATGGGAATTCCTGCCACGCCTGTAATCGTGCAAATCTCTAACAGCAATCGCCCTAATATTGTATATTCTGCCATTAATGCAATGGCGTGGGAATTGGAAATTTTCCAAGGGGTCAATCGGATTTACACCACTGGAGAACGGGCTTTTGAGGGAATTTTCACTCACCAGCCGTTGGAGTTTCTTCCTAATGGAAGTTACACGGCGCGGCTTCGAATTATCAACGAATATGGATTGTATAGTAATTGGGCAAGTAGGAATTTTACAATTTTGGTAACACCTCCTGAGGCTGTAGAGCTACGAACGGCAAATAATTTGCTTTACAATACCAGATTATGGTTTGAGGGCGCGGGGCGTGATGTGTATATATATCGCGCAAAGGTGGAAAGTGACGATTTTACCAATATTGCACATGTAAATAATGCAAATAACTGGGAAGATTGGACTGTTCAACCAGGGCAGAGATACAAGTATTTTATTCGTGTTGTGGGCGAAAACTTCGCTTTTGCTGATAGCCGTATTGAGTCGGCAATTGCCAATTTTAAGGATACAACCATAGCGATTGCCGAAAAACCGCAAAATATGGTTAAGCTATTATATCAATTGGGAGTAAAACCCACCAAAAATAGCGAATTTGAAAAGGAAAAGAATTTAACACACTTTGCGGGGCGTGAAAAACCTGTGCTTCAGGTGGGCACTCACAGTAGTAGGGTTTTGAATTTGGAGTTTTATGTAACTTTGTCGGAGCGCGAAAAACTGGAAGAATTTGCACAGTCTGGTGATGTTTTAATCCTAAGAGATTGGCGTTTAGGTGTTGTTTATGGCACAATTACTGGTGGGCTTAGGGTTATGGCTGGTGGAATTTCTGGGTTTTGCCAGGTGTCGTTTGGTTTTACCGAAACAGATTACTCAATTTTATCTTGACATTTATGTATTTGGCATTTACAATTGGGTATAAAATATAAACGGGGAACACTTGCGATGTCCCCCTAAGTAAACTGTTCAGCAGATTTGGCTGGACGACATAAAATGATTGTCGTACAAAAGTAAAGCCTTACCTTACAGTGGGGGCTTTACTTTTTTGCATTATAATATGCCAGATATGCTACAACTACTAACATAACATTTAAAAGCAAGTAAATCGCTTCAAATAAGGTCATATGGCTTCGCCCCCTTTCGGAAGTCCAGCCAAACACAAATAGCCCCACAGCCTACCTCCGCGGATTGTATCATAACTTGTACAATTTTGCAATAAAATGGAGCTTGTTATATTTCTAAATTTTTATTGACATTTATGTATTTGGCATTTACAATTGGGTATAAAATAAAAACGGGGAACACTTGCGATGTCCCCCTGAGTAAACTGTTTGGCAATTATAGCTGGACAATATAAAATCATATTGGACAAAAATAAAGCCGTGTTTCCACACAGGGGCTTTATTTTTTTGCGTTATAATATGCCATATATGCTATAATTACTAGCGCAAAATTGAGAAACAAATAAATCGCTTCAAATAAGGTCATATGGCTTCGCCCCCTTTCGGAAGTCCAGCCAAACACAAATAGCCCCACAGCCTACCTCCACGGATTGTAGCATAACCTGTACAATTTTGCAATAAAATGGAGATTATTAGATTTGTAAATTTTTCTTGACATTTGTCAATGTTGCATTTACAATATTACCATTACAACTCCGCGCATACAATTCCCTGGTGCGCGTGCTTTTACCTACCAATAAGTTATATCCCAAAAAAATAAAGCCTAACTTGTGAAGGCTTTATTTTTTTGCATTCCATTATATAAATTTAGGAGGAGATGAAAATCCATAAATTACACAAAAAGCCAAATAGATGAAGTTTTGCGACTACAAAGTGGTGTGCGAAAAGTATCATTCAGATACGACTTATTAAACCAAAACGACATAAAAATAGGTGAATTGGACGGAATCACCAGCGCAAAAATATCATATGGGGAATTTCGCACGATAAAACGTTCTGCCACATTCGATTTAAACGAGTACAACCAGCGTGAAATAAATTACCTATCAGACCAAATTCAACCATGGTTTACACTGCATATGCCTGATGGTGGAGTGGTTGAATGGTCTTTGGGTATTTTTTTGTTGGAGTCACCAATCAAGGAAACAACTGGGAAAGTAAACACGCGTAACATAGGGGCATACGACAAAACAATCATTGTGGAGCAAGATAAATTTACGCGTGGTTTTTTTATCGAAAAAGGCACAAATTACGTGACAGCGGTGACAAGAATACTCAACACAGCGGGAATTACAAAAATCACAATTACGCCAACACATTTGACACTTCCCAGTGACAGAGAGTATCGCCTTGGCACAAAAAAGCACCTTGCCATTAACGAGCTTTTGCGCGAAATAAATTACACATCGCTCTGGATTGATGAAACTGGATTCGCCCGCAGCCAGCCATATATCACGCCCGCCGCCCGTGATGTCACTTTTGTCTACGATACGACAAAAAACAGCATAGTTTCGCCAACTTTTACAGAGCGGTTGGACATTACAGACCGTCCAAATGTATTTATTCGTGTTGCTATAAACCTAGAAAACGACGAAGAATTAACCTCAATTATTGTTAATGACGACATACAAAGCCCAATTTCTACAATAAATAGAGGGCGGCAAATTCCAAATTATGAAACAATAGACAATATCACAAGCCAAGAAATGTTAGACAACTTTGTTAGACGAATTGCAGTAGAGTCAACTTCTGCATACACTCATCTAACGTTTGGCACAGCTCTAATGCCTAACCATGGAGGCGCAGAGACACTTTTATGCTTCTTTCCAGAAATATTCGACACCCCACAAAAATTTCATGAAACTAGCTGGGAAATGCCCCTGACATTTGATGGTATTATGAAACACGAAGCGCGGCGCGTGGTGCGATTGTAAATTCCTCCTATTTCAACTATAATAACTATGTAGGAGGATGATACTCATGCAAGCAAAGCATAGTATGCGTTTTACAGCAACTGTATCAATTCACAAAGAGGATGAATGGTATATTGCCAAATGTCTGGAAAATAGTGTCGCTTCACATGGTAAGACAATAGAAGAAGCATTGGCATATCTAAAAGAAGCTCTGGAGCTTTCCTTTGAGGACGAAGATGTAACAGTTGTAGAGCCGCGATTTATTACAACAATTTTATAAAAACACGAAAATCGCCTCCACTTTTTTCGTGTTTTTTTATTACCTTTAACGATATTTATAAATTTGTGAGGTCGTAGGGGACGCGTCCCCTACACAACCATAGGAAATTAGCCCCCCTCTTACCAAATAAAAAAGGAGAGCAGACAATGTTACCAAACAAAAGCGAATATTTTGCCAATTATCAACCCCAGCGCCAGCCCACACCCACCACAAAAGTAGAATATGCAAAAGTAGTAGCATTTGATGGCAGTGGCGCGCCACTAATACGATTTGTGGGCGAGACAGTCGCAAGCTCCAAAATATACGCAAAAATGCGACATTACAACAATCCCCAAATAGGGGACAGAGTTTTATTAATAAACAATATTATAATAGGGACGTGGACAAATGAATAATAACTTAAACAAAACCTTTGATATCGAGCTAAACACTAAATTCCTTGGCAGTTTTCAAACAGACATTTTAGTAAATCAAGGTGACAGAAACAGTATCATTTTTAACTTCCGCATATACGACGGCGTAAATGAAATAGACTATCAGTCAGTTTCAAGAGCCGCAATTTTCCTACTAAAACCAGATAAAAACATTGTACAACTAACCCCCACGCCTGCGCCGCATGGGGGTTTTTCCGTTACGCTTAACGCAAATTCCGTGTCTGTTGTGGGCAATGTAGTGGCAAGCCTTGCCCTATATGGCTTTGAAAATGAACGAATCACCACACTCAACTTTGCATTTTTGGTTGGGCGTGATTTGCTAAATCAACAAGATTTAGAAAGTACTACAGAATTTGATGCCCTCACACGTGCAATTCTTTTATTGGAAAATGCATTGCGTCTTTATGAAGAATTCCCACGCCTTACAGTGCTTGGATATTTTGACCAAGAATCTGAATTACTAGCGACATTCCCAGACGGAAGTAATCTAAATGGTGGATTTTGGGTTGGTGATACCTATGAAGGAAAATATTTCTTTTGGGACAGGATGCGCAATCAGTGGCAAGGCATAGACCCAAACCGCGGGCGCACAGGTGATACAGGAGAAACAGGGGCACAGGGCAAAGCCGCCACTTTCAGAATCCAAAACGTGTACACAGTTCTCGACCCAACTCAAGTGAGAGCTGTAAATGTAGGCACTCCAGAAGATGCCGTTTACGACCTATATCTTCTTATGGGCGAACAAGGTTTACAAGGGGAACAGGGTTTACAAGGAGAGCAAGGAATACAGGGTGAGCAGGGCATTCAAGGCGAACAGGGTGAACGTGGTGAAGCAGATGGCACATTAATCCATGCCGAACTTGAAAACCTAGACTTTGAAAGCAGTGGACATACAGGTTTTGAACCCGCATTTGAAAAAAACAACGCATTTAATGCCCAATTTGAACCAACTACTCCGCGACAGAGTGCCCCAGTACCAAACCCAGGCACATCCTCACATGTTTCACGTGGTGACCATGTTCATCCAGAGCAAACACTAGTAAGACAGGCAATGAGTTTAAGAAGGGTTGGTGGTGTAGTACACGCAATTCAGACAGCTGCTGATTTATTTGCATTACTGAACCCAACCCCAGGTCCAAACTCACCAATTGAAGCACCAGCACTAAATTTTGTGCAATTTTCAATACACACAGGTTCGCCTATAACAAGCACCCACCCCGCTTTTATTTATGGCACGTGGAATATGATTACATTTTTTCATGCTCCTGGTTCGTTTGTAGCGTTGGCTTTTGGTGGAACTTCCGCGTTTGGGCATAGGGTCATATTAGTGGAGCGTGATACACAAGCACCAGGGGGGATACTAGCCATACAGGTTTTTTCTACCCCACGCTGGTAAACTTAAAATATAGGATTCTTGCGTAGGGGACACGCCCCTGCGCGTCCCGCCAGTTTGTTATTAGAATTACCATTTGCGGGACGCGCGGGGGCGCGTCCCCTACAACCACACAAATTTAGAAATACCCATATTTCTTTCTGTTCCCTAAAGGATGCAAATGAATATCATATAAAGACAACCCCAAATCACACACCAATAGGAAGGGGCATAAACATGAATATCGTACAAAGACATTCCCCAAACCACACACGTGGGCGCGGCGGATGGATTCCAGATATCATTGTAAATCATATAACCGAAGGGGCATTTCCAGGTTCAATTGAATGGGTAACAAACCCAATGGCACAAGTTTCCTACCATTATATGATATCACGCGCTGGGCAAATTACCCAATGTGTAGAGCTTCGTGACACAGCGTGGGCAAATGGCACACGTGGAATCTCTAGCAATAATGATAATCTTTCCAATGTTTTTTCAACATTAACCACCGTCCGCGAACGTAACGCAAACGCCAACTCGTTCACAATAAGTATAGGCTTTGAAGGGCGACTTCACGAAACAGGAGGCGCACTCACACCCACCCAATACGCCGCCGCCCTACAGCTGTACACGCACATCCGCAACGAGGTCAAAAACATATGGGGGACAGTCATACCCATATGTCGCAACCACATTGTTGGGCATTTTGAAATTACGCCACGCACCAAACCCAATTGCCCAGGTCCAAGGTTTCCATTTGACCAAATAATCCAAGATTTACTAATGGAGGAATACGAAAACATGAAAAGATATCAGACAATAAAAGAAGTTGGGCAAGACCACTCGTGGGCTGTACCAGAGTTGCAGTCATTAATCGACAAAGGTATTTTACAGGGTAATCAAGGCGGCGGGGTTGGTTTAGACCTCACCATTGACATGATTCGTACAATTATCGTGTCTTCTAGGATAGTAAACTCTTTAGACTAAAAAGCGGCTATGCCGCGCGGGGGCTTGGGGGCAGCGCCCCCATTGTGCGACGGAAATTGCTGGAGCAATTTCCTAGCAAATAAAAAAGAGGTGTTAAAATGGAATTTTCAAAAATAGTAGTCTTAATCACAATATTAATTTTTGGTACAGTGCTGGTATTAAACTCCATTGGAGTAACCCAAAGTGACATGGATGCCGCCAAATGGTTTCTTGCATTAGTCCTTGGCTCTTACCAAATTAAATCTGGAATAGAAAATAAAGCAAAAATCGAATACGGTCGAGACGTTTGCGAAAAACGTAAATAACTACCACCCATCAGGGGTTGGACTCAAAGGCTTGCCAAGTTTAACCCCTGATTTACATTATTACAGAAAGGATAAAAAAGTTGTGAATGACATGATAACTGTTGAATTTATCGTGGTAACGGTAACTCTTCTTGCGCTTGCAATTGGAATGTTCCACCAAACAAGGTGTATGCGTCGTGATGTGCGTGTAGATACCGAAAAAAAGGCAATGCACGAGGCAAAAATCAACTCAACATTAGAAAGAGTATCTGAGCAACTTACCATAATTTTACAACGCCTGGATACCAATGACAAAGAAATGCGTTCATTTGCAGAATGGAAGATAAGAACAGAAGTCCAAATAATTAACATTGAAGAACGCGTCAAAACCGCCTTCACGCGCACAGACCAACGTAAGGCAGGCATTGACGAGTTACGTAGAGAATTTCAGGCGGAAATTGAAAAGTTGCGCGGGGTAATTCCTCATGGCGTATCACTGCTACAATCATAAAAACAATGAAAACAATGGAAAAAAGAATCCTGTTAAATTACCAATGTGGTTGCAACTGGACTATGGTTATTAATTACAAAATAACCAAAAGCGAAATAAATATTCAGAAAAAAAAGGCAAAATTAACAAATTGCCCAAAATGTGAGGTGAAAAACCATGACTCACCCGCTAATTAAACAGGTGGAACGATATGGTTATCCAGAACCAAACGAAATAATTGGCTATTGCAACCAATGTGATGGTGAAATCTCCACCTTTGACGACCATATCAAAAGCGAACCTTATGTAATAGGTGAAATTATTTGCGCTGTATGCGTGAGACGGATGAAAAAAAATGACCTAATCTGGGCATGTGGCTGGAGATGGGGGTAAAGAACAAAAATACCCCAATAATTTTGACAATTGTTGGGGTATTTTACGTGCTTGGCAGGAATCGAACCTGCGACCTACCGCTTAGGAGGCGGTTGCTCTATCCCCTGAGCTACAAACACAATTGAACTCAAGTATAACATCTCTTCAAAAAATCTTCAACATTTAAAATGCGACTTTCCAATTTCCTATGATTTTGTAGGGGACGCACCCCTGTGCGTCCCGCCAATAATAGGATGCACCCGCCATTTTGCGGGACGCTGCACAAATTTGGAAATTTATATTCTTAATCTTTAACTTTAAATTTTAGCCTCAACAGCCACAAACACACAGCAACAATCCTGATTCCCAATATAATCCAGAAGGTAAGTTGCAAAGCACGCAAATCCGCGCCAAGGCTACGATAAATCATAACGCCCACCACGGGCATGACAGCATTTGACAATGTAATCAGACATGTATACATAGAGATAAATAAGCTACGATATTCATTGTCAACCACTTTAAGCAAGCATTGGAAAAGATTTAACGTAATATTAGTAAATGCCAATTGCCCCATACCATGCAACAACAAAAATACCCAAGGTCCAAAACCAAGCGGTAGGTTTGTTCCCACAATAACGGCAATTGGCGACATAATCAAGCCCATCATGCCATAAACCAACGGCAACTCCACGCCCTGTTTTGTATTATTCCTACTCCAAAATCGCAAGGTTATAAGTTGCGCCAACATGCCCACCACAGGCGTTAGACTAAGCATAAGTTCATTCATTAGTAAATAATTCGCCTGAGCGATAAAAAACAGTGTCCAATCAATGTGCCAACCCATATGAAAGAAAAAAATTACCAAAGTAAACACAATAAAAGTTTTGTTTCTTACCAATCGTCGCCCAGCTATTTTAATTTCTTCCATAGAAAAACGTTTAGGCAGGCTAGGGCTTACTGCTATAATTTTCCTAAAATGCAATGAGTTCAAAACAAGCAAAACCGCCGCAATCAAATAAAATACCTGATGTGCTATTATTTTACCGCCTTCGCTGGGAATTCTTGTTAAAACAAAACCAACTGTAAGCGGCGCAATTAACGAGACAATCATGGTCATACGCGCGCGGAACGTCAAAACGGCGTTGCGATTTTCATGTCCTTCTTCACTAACAGCCTCTGGGAAAAAGGCTTGCCATGTCATGTTAAATAATCCACCAATTGAAACATTTGCCAGCCCTACAACAATGATAAAAAAATAAACAGCGTGTATAGGCACAAATGCCGACATTCCAGCCATTGCAAAAAACAACCCAGCAATTACCAGCAATATCGAAACAATTCGCCGCTTATTTGTTAAACTATCAACCATCATTCCAACGGGTATTAAAAGGAAGAGATTTATTATGTGGGGCAAAAATTGCAACATACTCAAATGAAAATCGCCCGCGCCCAACCGCTGGGCAAAAAGGTTGCTATTGTTGGCGGCTATGCTTACTCCACCCAAAACCAACAATCCATCTATCCCATAATTTGTAGATAAAGGATGTGTTTCGATAAATGACCGCCCACGTGCTAAAATTTTTTTAATCATATAAATATTGGGAATTCCCAAACTCCTTTATCATATCATCGACGAATAACATTAGGCACATGCTCTACAGGTGTCCAATCAGCTATATTACGGTTATGCCTTAAATCTACAGCGTACAAATTTTCAAGATTTTCCAGTGCAGAAATATCTCTGACAGGGTTAAATGCAAGGTTCAAATCCTCCAAGTTTGTGAGATTTTCCAATGGAGTAATGTCTTGGATATTATTTAATCTCAAGCATAACTCCGTCAAACTTGTAAGATTTGCCAAAGCCTCAATGTCATGTATTTCATTGTTCCCCATGCGCAAATGGGTTAGAGTAGTTAAATTTTCCAGAGGGGTTAAATCAGTGATGTTATTATCTGGTAAGATAAGGGTCATCAAATTTACTAAATTTGCCAATATTGAGATATCATAGATTTCATTATCTCGTAAGTTCAAAAAAAATAAATTTTCAAGAGTTGCCAATGGTGTAATATCGCTAATTTGACTCCGCGATAAGGTAAGAATAGTCAAATTTGTAAAATATTCAAGAGGTGTAATATCAGTATCAAAAAGGTTGTTTAGGTGCAAGTAAGTCAAATTCTCAAGGTTTTTAAGTGGTGTAATATCTGTGCTAACAAGAGAATTTAAATGTAATACGATTAAATCTGTAAGATATGTGAGTGGCGTAATATCAGCAGAAACAAGGTAATCTATGGTCAATATTCTTAAATTTGTAAGATTTGCCAATGGTGTAATGTCATTATGAGTTAGACCTACGCTTAATGTGGTTAAATTTGTAAGATTTCTTAATGGTTCAAGGGTGTTCATGCTCCCACTTATATGCAATTCTGTCAAATTTGTCATATATTGCAACCCACTAACGTCATCAGTTCTGTGCACCCTCACAGATAGGCTGGATAAGGATGTAGAAATTTCGTTATTACCAATGGTAATATATTGGGGCGGGTAATGTGGAAACATCACATTTTCACTGCCCAATTCGATTGTTGGAATATATTGCAATTCGCTTGCATGAATATCTTGGTTTGCCTGGAGCAGTATGCCAGATATTAACTCAAAGCCACTGTAAATTACAGCAACAATCGCCAAAATAAAAGATATCTTACCAACAACAATTCGCCAATTCGTCACAAAACCCCCGCCCTCAAAAAATTTTCATACATTATAACACTTTATTATTAAAATGTATGGGTCTTTATAATTTCCAATGGTTTCGCAGAGGGCGCGCCCCTGTGTGTCCCGCTCAATGCACGATATTACGGAACGCGCAGGAGCGCGTCCCCCACGGAAAAAAATAAAATTCAAAAATTATTTAGTGCCAATTTTTGGAGTTATGCATTTCCACAAACTCAAAATGCCAATCAGCCCAGCAATAATCACGTTTTTCATAATAAAAAATAATTTAAATAAAGTGTTGACATTCTATTGATTCGCGTTTATAATGTTCCTTGTCGCTCCAACACGGGGCGCACAAAAAAAGGATACAAATGCAACAATTGCCCCTTGAAAACAGAATAACCATGAAAAATTAGGGACCCTAACGGCAGGCAGATAAAACTGCTAGTCGTAGACAAAACCGCGCCAGCTGGTTTTGTCTGAAAGAGTCTACCCTTTAAAAGGAAGGCTCGAATTAAAAAATTCGGATGATGTAAAATTATCTGGGCTTAAATCAAAACAATGAACTTGAGAGTTTGATCCTGGCTCAGGATGAACGCTGGCGGCGTGCCTAACACATGCAAGTCGAGCGGAATGTATGGAGCTT
>Ga0123355_10020402_pt1 | contig 10581 bp, 13 predicted proteins | sample TergutEmb28metaG_3_FD_89872 | JGI IMG/M metagenome (GOLD analysis project Ga0123355, IMG submission 89872) | Embiratermes neotenicus P1 segment gut microbial communities from Petit-Saut dam, French Guiana - Emb289 P1 | ecosystem: Host-associated > Arthropoda: Insects > Digestive system > Gut ... | reverse complement strand
TGTTGATGGTTATGACCATAAGGCACTTAGGGAGGGGAGCAAGTGATACTTGTTGATACATCTGTGTTGGTTGATGTACTAAAAGGGGCGCAAAACGAAAAGACTGCATTGTTCAAAAGAATAGTTGAACATAACTTATCCTACGGGATTTCTGAATATACTTACATGGAACTTCTGCAAGGTGCAAGAAACCACAAGGAATATAGTAATCTGAACGAATATCTTTTGGACATGACTATTTATATGCTACCTAAAACAGTTGAAATATATGAACAAGCGGCAAGTATGTATTTTAGCCTAAGAAGACAAGGCATCCGCTTACTACCAAGATACTCCCATATATAATTCAAACTTTCACCAAACCTGTGTTATGACAGTGAGTGGAAACCCTGTAAATAAAAAGATATGCTTTAACTTTGCAATCAATTGTGTTGGGTATTTCTATCGAATGCATCCCAATATGAAACATCACATGCACGTAAACAAGCCTTCATACCTTTATCAGAAGTTATGACTGTTAGTGAATTTAATTTAGCAGTTGCAACGATTATTGCATCAAGTGAACCAAAACCATACTTTAATGCATGTTCGATAATAGCACGGGCTTCATTAACCTCGTTGGATTCAAGAGGAAGAACAGTAAGCTTAAGCACTGGTGATAGGCCGTCTGTTATATTCTTTAGTAACCTTCTCCACTGCTTGACAACTTTCGCTTTCCACGGCTTTCGTGGTGATACTGCAAAGCTATGTTTGCATTTAGTGCCATCACTTAATACGCGGCTACATCTTTCAAAACCAGCACTATTCTGTCTAGAATATTTTCCGAGTGTTGAAATAATTTCTATTTCAGTTATTGCCGATATGTAGTTTACTCCAGTCTTTATTTCATCGACTTCGCTTATATGACTGGTCAGATTATCGACATTATGCTTCAAATAATTAAAATATGCATTTGTATCTAGCAGGTACGACTTTTGTGCGCTCAAAATTTACCATCCCCTATAATTCATCAACCTGGTGAGTGTTGGATTAATTGCTCTAAACCATCTTCGTCAAGTGGTGCAAGTTTTGCCATAATCATATCTATTAAGTCTGGAAGGTTGGCTTCAGAGCCTTTATTCACATAGCCATCAATACCTATATTTGCCAGAGCCTTAAGTTCATCAAACACATATCCAGCTGTATAGATAATCACATCAACAAATGGATCAATTTGCCGCATTTCCATAAGAACCTTATCCCCATTCATCTCGGGCATCGTCAAGTCCAATAGCACAAGGTCATAATCCCCTTTTTTGAACATCTCTAAGCCAATCACACCATTAACCGCAATGTCCGATACAACATGTTTTAGTGCTAAGGCTTTCTGTACATTTTCTGCAGTTATCATTTCATCCTCAATAATTAATACTTTATTCATTTTGCTCCTCCTGTTTAGGAATGAAAATATTAAATTTCGTTCCCTTTATATATTGTTTGTCTAAAAATATGTGACCATTAAACATTTTAAGTATATTCCACACAATAAACAACCCTAGCCCTTTTCCGCCTTCATCAGATGTTGGTTCTCTTGTTGAGAAGAAAGGTTCAAAAATTTTGTCTGCCACACCTTCAGGAATGCCGGAACCATCGTCACAAAATGAAATGATCACATCATTATTATCATTATAGTTTATATCTACTTTAATAGTACCACTTTGTTTATGTGCATGGTTTATCGCATATATTGAATTCACGACTAGATTATAAAACACTTGATCGAAGTGAATTGCATCTCCATAAATTCTTATATATTTATTGCCATCTATTGTATAGCGTATACATGCACTTTCAAGTCTCGCATGGAGGTCTTCGAAAATCAATTTTATTCTATCATAGATTACGAAGGAAGATTCTTTCCCTCTTGACGAAACAATCGGATTAAACCTTTTTAATAAGTCACCAATTCTCTTTGTCTGCGAATAAATCAGATTAAACAACTGCTCAAGATCATCATCAGAAATATCATTATGCGTAACTTTCATTTGATATAGCTGTACTGAATAGCGGATGTTATAGGTTGGCCTAATTCATGCGAAAATCCTTTTATTAAATCGCGTAATGCTATCATACGTCTGGTATGCTCTACTTCTACAAATAATGCGCTCAGCATATTAGCAAGCTCCATTTGAGCTTCTGACAATGCTTCTTCTTGGTCTGGATTTATAAATAGGTGTTTTTTGTTTTTATCAACACGTCTGCTACTTGCCAATCGTTTTATATGTTCAGAAATTTTATCTGCTTCATCAAGCATATTAAAACGCAAATAAAAGTTATATAATGTCCTTGCTATAGGTTCGCTTCCACCCGCAGCATCGCGCATTTTCTGCAATGTAAAATTCAGTAGTTCATTATTATTTTTATGATCAAAATAGTAAGTCAATTCATATAAAACGTTGAATTTACTTTTAGCAATATACTCTCTATCTAGTTGCAATTTTTCTTCAGCATACGAATAATTTTTCTTTTTGCGGCATATCCGCAGTATCGAACGAATGCTTAATGGATTTCTTAGGTAATTAGGGGCTTTTTCAATCAATTGCAGTGCTTTGTCAAACCATCCTTGATTCTCAGCTTGTTTAACTAAATATATATTAGTCTTGCTTTGCTTATTACTATAAGGCTCGTTAAGATAGTAGCTTACGGTTAGTTTTAAAAGTGCCGTATTCCCAATGTAAATAGCATTTTCTATAATAGCTTGAAGGCTATCTAGGTTTTGGTCATCTTTTAGCCATAGCATTACTTGCCTAAGCTCGGAACTTGCAAATCTATTGTCCCCTATTAACTCATACAATTGACTCACAATGGCTGGTTGGATTTCATCATGTTGTATAGCATCAGCAATCGCAGAATGATATGTTGTCAAAAAAGCTTGCTCATTCCGAGCTTTTAAACGCTTGTAAAACTTTGAAAAATTCCGGAATCGACGTGATTTATTGTGCAAACGCTTTAAGTTTTCAAGATAGGCGTTTGAAGCATTATTAAAACTACTGTTTTGCATGTATAGGTCACCCAATAAGCCAAAGAAAAAGCTGTCGCTCGGATATTTTTGAGTAGCCTCTATACAGATGGAAATAGCGTCATCTAATTCCCTGTTATCTCTATGTGAGTATATTATATTCGAATAATCTTGTCGTGTAACAGGGCCTCTCACTTTGAAATACCTCCAAATTGTAAAAATGTGATTCCTGAATATTGTCGCGAGAAGATTGTATCTTACGCATTATATAATAGCAATAAAATACGCGCCCATATTTTATTACGAGCGCGTATCAATTTCATTTTACTCATTTACTTCCCATAAAACATCCGCTTGCTGCCAAGGTAATCCCGCACAATAGAAAGACTCTCGCCAAACCGCTGAAAATGCACAACTTCTCGCTCACGTAAAAATTTTATCGGGTCAGCTACATCTGGGTCATCTATTAAATCCAGCAGATATTCGTATGTGCTTCTTGCCTTTTGCTCTGCCGCCATGTTCTCGTACAGATCTGTTATGGGATCGCCTTTTGATTGTATATACGCTGCTGTCCAAGGCATCCCATCAAATGAAGGGTGAATACCCAGACCGTGATTGACATACTCGGCATCCATACCGGCTTGTCGCATCTGCTCTGGGGTTGCATTATCTATTAATTGATGACAGATAGCTCCTATCATCTCTAAATGTGCTAATTCTTCGGTCCCTACGTCATTAAGAGTGGCAATTGCTTGTGGCGTCACCATCGTAAACCGCTGGCTTAGATATCTTAGGGCGGCACCCAGTTCACCATCGGGCCCACCGTATTGCGCGATTATAATCTTAGCCAGTGCTGGATTAGTTGTTTTTATCCGCACAGGATATTCCAATTTTTTCTCATAAACCCACATTCCAGTCCCTCCTACAGCGTTTCAGTCATTTCAAAGTTGAATTTCTCTTCCCAGGGCCAGGGTTCACGATTCCAGGCCCAGCCGGATTGGCCATGGGAGCGAAATGCTGTAAGGGGGCCAAAAGCTTCTTCGTATTCCTTGTGCAGTTTTTGACTGCGGGTTGTACAATCGTTGTACATTGCCAGTGCTTCGGTGTCGCAGGAGTGTGTATTGAGATATAAATGCAAATCTAGGGCCATAAAGTCCACTATTGTTATCTCTCGCAATAAGACATCTCTGTTCATGGTTAATCCCTCCCGTAATATGGCATAAGTAAGTTGGGAAATGCAGTCCCCATTTTTAGACCATCTTCAGGTGGGAAAATACCTTCTAGCACCTGGGCACGTACGTAGGCTTCGGCTAGTTCCATCTCCCAATCTGGACTGGGTTCTTCTACCGGCAGAAACTCTACACATTGTCCAGGTTCGTGAATTAGTATCGCCTGTTCGGCATGGTAGTGCTCTGTGTCGCTTGTTGTATCTGTCATGAGCACAACACTAACTGGTATAGTGGCTGACTCGCATACCATTTCACCCATACCATCGGCCAGTAAATCTGTAGAGGCCGACATTGGTTTAGCAGGGGTGACCTCTACTTCAACAGCGCTTTGCCCATGCAGCTCGTGCAGGATATAATTTTCCATTGCTATCCTCCTTACTGTAAGCATTTTTACTATTGCAAACAGTTTTGTTATAGGATATGCATGGCTACCGAATGGCGTGTCTGGTATCCTCAGAAGGTTATAACATAGGCCAAGATTGCTAATATGAACAAATGAGCCGGATAGGCAATATAGAAAAACAGCTTAAAACTAGGCCCACGTCTTCCGTTATACAGTGCAATCAAAGGCACGGTAAGCAATGTAGCAAAAACCAATCCAAACATCTGAGAGTCTGAATCCCTGGTTCCATACTGCATAACCCGTGTCAAAAAGCTGCGATGCTGGAATAGGTTCATTATTGTAAACACCAAAAGTGGCATAATGGTAAATCTTTTGTTTGGGAATAAACTACGCCGTCTTTGCGAAAGTTCGTTTGAAGAATCAAAAGCCTCTTCGTCTTCACCACCTTGAGGTGGTAACTTTTTAGGCGATACCACGTACATAAGAAAGATAAACAACACGCCATAACCGCCATAATCGCTGGTAAGAGTGTCTGCAGCAAACATAAAAATAAAAACCGGTAATGCAGCCAAAAGCACAGAAACAATATTCGGCATATGGGCATACATCTTCGTCATAAAACGTTTTTGCCGAGAAATAACATATGTTGACCTTCCCACAGATTCTGCGCTACCCCAAAGGGTAAGTCGTGAATAAAGCATTTCATACAGGTGCTGGAAGACTACAATAGCCAACCCGCCCAAAAACAATGTGTAAAAGATGTTTGTATTACGAATAAAATCTACCGTCCATGGGCTATACCCTGCAAGATAATTGCGCCAACGCCCAACAGACCAGTCAAAAAAAGGTTCGGAGATTATTGCAAAAATAAAAAGCCTAAGCAGAAATTTTTTAGGATTGCGGGTATGGCGAAAGCCCTCTGCAATAAGGTAAACAAATATTGGAAACGCAAGTCTCCCGATAATCCGAAAGTAGAATGGTATGTGTCCCGCAGAGACAGCCCCAACATGGTCAATTAGCATAGTAGTTAATGCAATAATTTTTAATATAAATGCTGACATAAATCTCCTCCTTGTTTCTGTTTAGTGCGATTTAGCTCAAAGCTTGTTATCTGGTTTTACATGGAATTACGTTACTAATCTATATCAATTGAGCAATTTGTGCAAACGCCGTAAGGTCTAGAGCTTCGCCACGGATATCAGCTTTTAGGCCACAGTGCTCAAGCACACTTGCTACATGAGCTTTATCCAACTCAAGCCCGGCAGATAGTGCGTTTACTAAAGTCTTGCGACGCTGGTTAAAGGCAGCGTGTATTACTTCAAATAGCCGCCTTTTGCCACCAACTTCACCCAGCTCGCGCCGTAATGTGAGTTTTACCACAGCCGAGTCCACACCCGGACGCGGCATAAAGCAGTTTACAGGCACATTGGCTACAAACTCCACGTCAGCGTAATATTTGACAGCCAAGGTCAAGGAACCATAATCCTTTGTGCCGGGGTTTGCTGCCATCCGCTTTGCCACTTCCTTTTGTACCATCACGGTAATGGACTCAAAAGGCAGTCCACTTTCCAAAAGGTAGAAAATTACTGGTGTTGTGATATAGTACGGAAGGTTTGCCACAACTTTTATCCTACATTTGGCATGAGCGGCCAATATTTCGGGTAGGTTAAGCCTTAAGATATCCCCTTGCACTATCGTGATATTTTGGCCGCCAAACAACTCTGTAAGCACGGGTATCATCTGTTTATCTAACTCAACAGCCACAACATGCCTGGCGTGTTTCAAAAGCACTTGCGTAAGCCCACCGGGGCCAGAGCCAATTTCTAAAACACAATCTGCCTCAGACAGGTTAGCGGCTGCAAGTATCTTTGAGACAACATGGGCATCCACCAGAAAATGTTGGCCAAGCTTTTTGCGTGTTTGTATGCCATATCGCTCGATGATAGTACGCAAACCGGCACGGGTTGATAGGTTTTCTATGACAATTCCTCCTAACGCCTATTAAGGGTGACTTCACCAGTCGAGTATGAAAAAGGTTTACCCAAAGTGTCAAAACCGAGTTTTAAAATAATGATTCTTACAAAATTACAAAACCGGAAATTACTTTCCCTAAAATAATAACGAACAAATCTACTAAAAACGTGAGGTACACATGAACATACTAGCAATTTTACTCCCACCTGTTTTGGGCGGGATAATCGCACTCTCTACAAACTGGATAGCAATTAAAATGCTTTTTCGCCCTCATAAAGAGGTCAAACTATTTGGTTTTGCCCTTCCATTCACCCCTGGTGTAATCCCAAAAGAGCGAGGCCGTTTGGCAAAAAAGCTAGGTGAAGCCATCAGCAGCCACTTACTAACCCCAGATATTTTAGCTTCTAAACTAGCGGATCCCTCAATATGGCCTCTACCCGACTGCACTGTCGGAGAGCTGCTAAAACAGCATGGAATACCAGACCCAGGTGCGTACTTGCAATCCACGCTAGCAGACCCTACAAAAAAGGCGGCTGATTTTTTGCTGCCCAAGGTCATAGATAGTGTAACAAACTTTCCGGACAATTTCCCTACCCTGGATAAAAAACTCTCAGAGCTTATAGCACAGATTACAGATAAAAGCATCAGTCGCCTAGCTGGACTGTTTGTAAAGCGCGAAAAGATTTATGACAACATAAAAGAATCAATGTTTGAGTACCTGACAGCCACGGATAATTACGAGCCCATGCGTGATGCAATACACAGCGCCATAGACAACCTACTGGGTATGCTAACACAGGATACTCAAGATAGCATCCCCAAGCAAAGGCAACAAAGCCCTGAGGCCACAAAAATTTTGGGGCTAAGCGATTATATCTGCAACCTTCATATACGTGACGCTGCGCAAGTACTTTTCCAAAAAGAGCCATACGCATCCACAATCCGCCGTATGTTGGAAACTGCCGCGGCATATATGGCTACCCACATGCCCATTGCTGATATGATAGAGCAAAAAATGAGCAACATAGATATTGCCGAAACCGAAAAAATAATACTGGCAGTAGTGGGCCGGGAGCTTAAGCTCATAATTTGGTTAGGGGGTGTTTTTGGCTTTTTGATAGGGTTGTTATCACTGGCTTTGCAAGTTGTGTAAGATAGTCATAACAAAATCCAGCGATCACTGAATATTTCTATAATATGCAAACAATATGCAGCACATCATTCAAGAACATTTGTTCCTATTTACACTATCCATTTGCCACTTTACACTGTACAACAAATCAGAAAAAGCGGTCTGTCTTAGACCGATAAAATAGAATAATGCAAAGGAAGTGGTTAAATGAGCGCATACACAAGCGCAAAAGATATCTATGCCAACATTGGTGTAGATACAGAAGCGGCACTGGCCAAACTTGACACCATACCAATATCCGTACATTGCTGGCAAGGTGATGATGTACGTGGTTTCGAGGGCAGCAATGATTTAACTGGTGGCATACAATCCGCAGGTAGCCACCCAGGCTGGGCCAAAACACCAGACGAGCTGCGTGCCAAGCTAGACGAGGCTCTGGCACTAATACCAGGCCCGGCAAAAGTAAACCTTCACGCCGTGTACGGCGATGTAAAAGGCGTAGAACGGGATGCCATAACCACGGAACATTTCAAAGCCTGGGTAGATTGGGCTGTACCTAAAGGCCTTGGGCTTGATTTTAATCAAACCCTATACTCTCATCCAAAAGCCGCCGATGGGTTAACCCTTAGCCACCCAGATGCTGCTATCCGCGCTTATTGGATAGAACACTGCAAGCGCTGCCGCAAAATAGGCGAGTATTTTGGCCAGGTCACGGGGCAGGTTTCTGTTGTTAATCTGTGGGCACCAGACGGGTTTAAAGACATACCAGCCGACCAATTGGCACCACGCGCACGCCTAAAAGCCGCTCTTGATGAAATTTTCCAAGAAAAGTTAAATCCAAACTACGTACTAGATGCAGTAGAAAGCAAACTCTTTGGCATTGGGGTAGAAAGTTATACTACCGGCAGCCATGAGTTTTATATGGGTTATGCCGCGCAAAATGATGTGGCACTATGCATAGATGCAGGTCACTTTCACCCCACAGAAGTAATATCTGCCAAAATTTCAGCTATTTCATTATTTATAGAAAAAATCCTTTTACACGTTTCACGCCCAGTGCGTTGGGACAGTGACCATGTTGTGCTACTGGACGACGAGCTTCTGGCAATAACCCACGAATTGGTGCGTCACAAGCTTTTAGACCGAGTGCATATTGGCATGGACTTCTTCGATGGCTCTATAGACAGGGTGATGGCTTGGGCAATTGGTGCGCGCAATGTTCGCAAAGCCCTGTTAGTCGCTCTATTAGAGCCATATACAATGCTGCAAAAAGCCGAGGAAAGCTTTGACTTCACCCAGCGCCTGCTATTGCAGGAGGAGAAAAAGATGCTACCTTGGCAAGCCATTTGGAACGAATACTGCAACCGCAAAAACATACCAGAGAGATTGGTACTGTAATGGATTGTTCAGTGAACTATTTCTTGGCCATAGATATAGGTGCCTCCAGCGGGAGGCACCTATTGGGGTATATGGTGGACGATGAACTCATGCTGGAAGAGATCCACCGCTTCCCTAATGAAATGAAACAAAAGGGTGGCCAGCTTATTTGGGATATCGACCTACTTTTTAACGAAATTATAACCGGCCTTAAAAAATGCCGCGAAGTTGGTAAAATACCCTCTAGTGTAGGTATAGACACATGGGGTGTAGACTTTGTTTTGCTGGATGCAGAAATGAAAATGAGTAGCCCAGCAGTAGCCTATCGTGACAAACGTACAAACGGTATGTACGAAGAAACTGACCGCTACATCCCAGACAGGACTCTCTATGCTAAAACTGGTATCCAAAAATTGATTTTTAACACCATATACCAACTAATGGCAATAAAAAAGCAATCACCAGAGACACTGGATTTGGCACATAGGCTCTTGTTTATACCTGACTATCTACACTATCTACTTTCAGGAGTAGCACGTACAGAATATACAATTGCTTCAACCAGTGGACTTTTGAATGCCCAAAGTAAAATTTGGGACGATGAAATAATTAGTGCCTGCAAATTTCCCAGGAAAATATTTGGCGAAATTGTGCCACCGGGTACAGCCATAGGAGAGCTTACGCAAGATATCCAAAAACAAGTAGGTTTTAATTGCAAAGTGGTAATGCCCGCCTCTCACGACACTGCCTCTGCAGTAATGGCTATACCTGCCGTTTGTGACCAACCGCTGTATATCAGCTCTGGGACATGGTCACTTATGGGTGTAGAGCGCCCTACCCCCGACTGCTCTCACAAAAGCCGCATTGGCAATTTTACCAACGAAGGCGGCTACGGGTATCGCTACCGCTATCTCAAAAACATCATGGGCCTGTGGATGATTCAGTGCGTTAAAAAAGAACTGGGGGATAAATATTCATATACACAGTTATGTGATATGGCCGAAGAGTCCACAAACACAGCAGTAGTAGACGCAAACGACCCACGCTTTCTGGCCCCGGACAATATGACACAAGCCATTCAAGACGTCTGCGCCGAAACCAACCAAACAGTCCCGCAAAACGCTGGCGATTTGGCCAAGGTAATCTACAATAGTCTGGCCATATGTTACAGTCGCACTGCCCAAGAGCTTGAAACCTTAACTGGACAAACCTACGATACAATCTATATCGTTGGCGGAGGCGCGAAAGCTGATTATCTAAATAAGCTTACAGCTAAACATACCACAAAAACCATCAAAGCCGGGCCAAGCGAGGCAACAGCCATCGGCAACATCGCGGCGCAAATGATTGCTGCTGGGGTTTTTGAGAATTTAAACGAAGTCAGGGCAGTCATTCGTGCCAGCAAAGGGGGGTTGTTATGAAAAAGAAGAAATACGTACAAGTAGGTATAGGCGGCAGGGCGCGAAATTTCTACGAAGCTATTGCAACCACATACAGCAAGACCAGCGAATTGGTAGGTTTTTGTGAC